>Ga0157290_10000005_pt1 | contig 146732 bp, 123 predicted proteins | sample NitcycUS149409B1_FD_108389 | JGI IMG/M metagenome (GOLD analysis project Ga0157290, IMG submission 108389) | Soil microbial communities from Arlington Agricultural Research Station in Wisconsin, USA - Nitrogen cycling UWRJ-S149-409B-1 | ecosystem: Environmental > Terrestrial > Soil >...
CATGGAGAAGTGGAAACCGCTACGCGCTTCCCACTTCTCCACACCCCCGACGGCGGCTGCTTGAACTCAGAAATAGCTGCGCTACACTAACTCTTCCAACGGCACAAAAGATCGGGCAAGCCATTACCGTCTGAAAATATGTGAATAAAGTCAGTTTTTGAAACGCCAAGATAAGTTGCAGTCGATGGCCGAATGCGCAAATTTGAAAAATAATACTGAGCGAGAGAAACACGCTAAACATTCGACCAATCGGTCGCAGCCCAAGGCATTTCTCTGGGTCGCTTACGAACGGCTCAAAGTGAAAACCGGTGCCCTTTTCGATGATGATGGAGGCGAAGGATTGCGTGAGCGCGAGGAACTTGAGAACGAAATAGCAACCCAGAAAAATAACAGTCCCTTGTACGATCTGGGAGAGAATGTAGAAGGCAAAGTTGCCAGTCATGTGGCCCCATGACCCATGATGGCCGCTAACCGTCCAACCATGCATCCAGTCGACGTCGTCCCAGAGGCATTCGTTATACCAAGGTTCTAACTTGCCAGAGATAAAAACTTTGGGATATATTCGAAGGTTGCTCTTGGGGCTGCCGATATTCGCCGCTCCCAGACTAGCGACGATTGCGATAAAAAAACTGCCGGCCCACACAGCACGGTCCCAAGGCCGGATTCGGGAGGAGATCGCCTCAAGAAAATCCTGAACTCCGGCCGTTGAGTCGTTATTGTCCGCGCTCACCGTGCCGTCGCCGAATAACTCAACCAAGCTGCGGCGGGCAGATCTACATGCAGCTGCAGCCAGCGCAAAGATGAGAGGCACCGCCACGGTGTAGGCCACGCTCCAGTTTGGTTTGTAGAGGATGCCACATTACGGCGCACAGATGAACTGTCCAGATGGTCCCAAGCCATGCAAGCGGGCACGGTTTCGCGGACGGCGGCAAACGGAATCGATATCGAATGAAAGTTGGTCGCCAAATGATCAGTTCGGCTACCCCGTAATGCTTTCAAATCAATAGCAGCTTACTCTGGTTGGTACCCAAAATTCCAGCATCACCTAAAGTGAGCCAGAGCCGGTATGTGGCGGAAATCTTTGAGCGGTAAGTGGCGTGAGGACTCCCGGGAGCTCCGCTCGGTTTGCCCTGGGAAATCTAGCTAATTCTGCGCCAATCATCAAAGGTAACGACTTACGGGCATTAGGCTCAATATCGGTTGTCCAAAGCCTTAGCGTAGTTGCACCGGAGTGGGGAGACGTGACGGAATCAATCTAGCCGTCCGGTGCTCCGAAGGCGGCCTGCTCCATTTCCTCTAAGCGCTCGTACACGCCGATTCCGTGGCTGCGCATCGGCGTGACCAGTTCCATCCGCAACCTCGCGCGCTCGGCAGCAGGAGCCGCAATCAGATGCTGGAGAATGCGGTTGGCCACAAAATGGGCGATTACCTTTCCGGAAGAGGATTGATCGACAATGGTTTCCAGATCAAGGAAGCGTTCGTCGCGGAAACTCAGATTGCGTTTGAAATAGGTCCGTGGGCCAAAGATCAGGTCCCCGATCATCTCGTAGTTGACCTGCCAATGTTCGAGCAACTGAGGTACGAACAGGAGACGGATCTCTTCGGGCGTGAATTCTCGGTTCGCCCAATGATTGGGCGCGTCCGCGAGGATCGGAGCCCAGACCGCTTAACCGCAAAACAACATCGCCAAGCCGAACTATGCCTCGCATGAGTTAAGGCAACAGAGCCGCATTTTTCCTAAATGAGCCCATTTCATTATTAGAGTGAACTTTTCCTGATAACTTCCTTTGTCGGGACAAGAAAATTGATCCGCCAGCGCAGAGTAATTTGCATAATTTCCCGACGGAATCGATATTTTTTCATCTTCCAAGCTGTAGCGGAAAATCTCTCGAAGGGCAAACCAGCAGGCGGGCCAGATCACCTCGAACAAACACAACGTTACTCATCCGGTGCCGGTGAGTGCATCTGGATTTGGCATCTATCGGAGCCAATCCCTTGGCTATCTTGCGTTTCCCTTACGGACTACCTTGCGAAGCCGCAGCGCCTTCAATCCAGATCTTAAGGCCGAACTTCAGACGTACATGCGCTTCCTCCCAAGGGAGAACCCCCGCGCCAAGCAAGACCGCTAGCCCGTGAATTTGAGCCCAAAGCGCATGGGAAGCGAGTTCTGCACGGTCTTTTCCGTAGACGCGCTTTACCTGCTCCACAAAAAACTCGGTGTTTTTGGCGCACTGAGGGGTTTGGACATCCGAGTTCTTCAGATACAGCGCAAAGGCGCGAGGCCGTTCCTTCGCAAAGTGTAGGTATGCCTCAGAGATCGCGCGGATGGACTCCGATGGACCTTTCCGCCCAATCACCTTCTGCATGACTCCAAGCATCTGGGAACGGACTTCTTCAGCCACGGCAAGCTCCAGAGCGGACAGATTCTCGTAGTATCGGTAGAGCGCATTCGGCGCCAGTTGCAGCTTTGCAGCCACGGATCGAATGGCAAGGTTCTCGAGGCCCTCGCTTTCGACTTGCTCAAGGGCCGCCGCCAGAATGCTCTCAGGGTCAGTTTTCGTAGGGTAGGCCATCATTCACACTGTACAGTTTGACGTTCCACGAATCCAAGATGTACGCTGTACATATTGTGGTGGACGGTGTACATCTTGTGACATCGCTCCAAATCGACCACGTAATGAGGATTTATGGCAAAGGTTGTTCTGATCACAGGAGCCAACAAAGGCATCGGGTTTGAAGTTGCACGTCAGTTGGGTCGCGCCGGCTTCACGGTGCTATTAGGAGCACGCGACGCTTCCCGAGGAGAAGAGGCTGCGAGCAAGCTGCGAAAAGAGGAGCTTGATGTGCGTTTCGTCGCGGCAGACCTGAATCACGCAAGCGAGAGTGCGACACAGCTCGCGAAACAAATCGGTTCAGAGTTTGGGCATCTCGATGTGCTCGTGAACAACGCGGGAGTCTTCGAAAAGGGTGATGGACACGCAAGCGATGTGAGCATCGAGACGCTGCGAAGCACCTTCGAAACGAATTTCTTCGGCACAGTAGCGTTCACACAGCCGCTACTGCCTCTCCTGCGTGCTGCAGAAAGTGCGCGCATCGTGAATGTGTCCAGCGGGTTGGGTTCGATCGCGATCAACGGCGACCCAAATACTCCTTACTACGACACTAAGGTTCTTGCCTATAACGCTTCAAAAGCCGCGCTGAATATGTTCACGGTCGACCTTGCCTATGATTTGCGCGAAACTACCATCAAGGTCAACTCTGCGTGCCCCGGATACACCGCGACCGACCTCAATGGCCATAGCGGGCATCAGACGCTCGAAGAGGGAGCCATTGCGATCGTTCGTCTCGCCCAACTCCCAGACGATGGGCCATCCGGCAGCTTCATTCATAAAGACGGCACTTACTCCTGGTAGATGAAGACCTTAGAAACGATCCAGAAAAATGGCGGTCACACCTTGGAAGAGGTGGGCCGCCTCTTCCGCAACATCAAGAGGTGTACGCGGGCAGCCTTATCATCTGGGATTTCCCAACGTAGTCGGTGGGATCAATACCGAGGAGAGTAGCCAAGGAGGCACATCCCCAAGGCTTCGGCAGTAGTTGGCGCTCCGTGGTTCTTTCAATCAAGCTGTATCCAGCTGCACCACAGCAAGCGCTAACCACCCTCTCATGTCGGCCGTGGTTGGACCGGTAGCGACTCTCCACGCTGGGAAGTTGCGCAAACCTCCGTCTATGCATTGCGGCAGCTCGGCCGTCAGAGTGGGGCACCGATAATTCGCGAAACGTTAGCGTCAGTGAAGCGGGGGACGTCGGCCATAACCGCGTCTGTTTCGGCGGATGCAAGCGCGGCGTGGAGCGCATCCTCATTGCGAAAGCGATAAATTCCCACGGAAACATCTACCGAATCGGCGTCTCGGGGGAAGAAGGCGGAGGCACTTTCGAGGCCATGCTTCTGCCAGCACGCGAGCGCCAAGGGAAGGTGCACATCGACATAATAGTCGCGATCGAAATATGTGCCGCCACTGCAGGTCACTATCATTGTTGCGTTTGCCATAAACCCTCATTTGAGCTCATCAAAATTGATCGTAAAACTTAGAAGTGTAGATGCATCGTTCACTAAGGTCAGTTGCGGCAGGACATATTTGTACCAGCATGGGGGCTAGAGGAACGCTCCCGCTGTTCTCAATCCTCGTCTTGCCACCTCCGCAAGTCCGTCTGATCGTGGTAAGACATGCGATCTGGTGTGGTTATGAATTCCATCGTCGTGCCCCAAGGCATCTGGCAGTAGCAGACCTTGTTGCCTGAGCCTTTTTCGGTCTCATATGGGATTGCCCGCGGTGCTGTGAGCGGCTTTCCGCCCGCCTTCTCGAAGCGCGCGATAGAAGCGTCGATATCGTCGGTATAAAGCGCGAAATGCGTGATGCCGAAGTCACTAGCCCGGATGGGCTGAGCCTGCTCCGGTCCGTGCATCTCGAATAGTTCGATGTCGGCACTAGTCCCGATCTTCACCATCGCTTGGGCCCGCACGACCGTCCCAGGGTAAGCCCCCACTGCACGCTCGAACTCAGGGCCCTGTCGGGGCGGGTCCTGCGGTCCGAAGGATTGATATAGGAGCTGGCCGCCGAAGGCCTCAATGAGGAATGCTTTCGCTGCCTCGATGTCCGGTACGGTGATGCCGACGTGATTGACGCCGCGGATTTCAGGTGCAGACATGATACTTTCCCTTTCGATTTGACGTTGGAATTACAGGTTGTCACGAGAGCCTTATCTGGCTCGAAGGCTCGCCGAAGCACTGCCTTCGATCACTTAGCTCCCAGAAACTCGACCAGCGCTGCGGCAACCACATCGGGTCGCTCATCGGCGACATAATGACTGCACCGTTCAATGGAGCCGCCGGATACGTTGTCCGCAAACTCCTGCAGCATGGGTATCATCCGCGGGCCAAACCGCTGATCTCCCCCAAGAGCGAGGACGGGTATGTCGAGCGGCTGCTTCTTGTACTCCAGCGCAGCCGCGTGATCGGCGGGGAGCGTTCGATACCACTCCATGCCGCCGCGTGTCCGGCCGGGGAGCGCCATAGCCCTCGCGAAAATTTCAACGTCCGCCGGGTCAAACCTGCTGTGGTCGTAGAAGCGCTCTGCCATGAACGCTGAGACATACTCGTACTCGCGGCCATGGATCAACCGTTCCGGCAGGTCGCGGTTCATATGGAATGCGAAGTGCCAGAGCTTCGCGGTCGTCTCCTCCCACCCACTCCAGCCCGGAAGGGGAACGTCGAGCACCGCAAGATGGCTGACAGCGTCCCGGAACAAGGCGGCTTGTGCCAGCGCGACCATGCCGCCGATATCGTGCCCGCACACCGCATAACGATCATGGCCGAGCGAGCGCATGACCTCGTGTGCGTCGCGCGCCATCGTCGCCTTGTCATAACCGTCGAGTGGGCAATCGGAGAAGCCCGCACCGCGCAGGTCCATGGCAACCACACTGAAATGCTCGGCGAGTGGTGGCATCACGTGATGCCACTCCCACCAGGTTTCAGGCCAGCCGTGGAGCAGGAGGATAGGAGGACCTTCGCCGCCGGTGACGGCATTGATCTTGATACCGTTTACCGAAATCAGTTGTTGGCTAAAGCCCTTTAAAGTCGGAAACATAGTCGCACTCCATCAAAGAATGGTGTTGGGATTGGCTGAGCGCCCGCGCTCAAGACCGATCGAAATTCGTCTTGAGCGAAACGTTGCGCCATGTATCGATGTCCTCGACAGACGGACTCGTGGAACTCGCCGTCTATGAAAATTCTTATGGCTCCGATTCAGCGGAAGGCGAACTAGTGGCGTTGTGAACCTGTCTTGGGAGCGGTTAGCCTCTTGATTGTGGAAAAAGCAATAGCCCGGAAAACATCGCACGTGCCTGTAACACGTGATGAAAGCAGTGCTCCATGCATCGTCGCCATGAAGACCTCTGCTTCGGTGTCAAGAGAGTCTTTCAGCAGGATTGTGCGATCCTTGGCGCCGGCGTCCAGAGTGTTGCATATCCATCTCTTCAGCCCGTCGAAGTGCAGCTTTAGCTCCGCGGCGACTTCCTCGGGCAAGCCAGGCAGTTCAGCCGCCAGAAGAGCCGCCACGCAGAACGGCCGGGTGCCGTCCGCGATGCAGTTCTCCCAGAATTCCGCGTAAGCCTTCAGTCGCTTCAAAGGAGCGGAAATGTTCCCGTCGATCGCTTCTGCACCTGCGAATAGGGCCGAGCGATGCCTGACCAGTACTGCGACAGCAAGATCTACTTTGGTTGGAAAATGGTGATGAATGCTCGCTTTGCTGATCCCTACAGTCTTTGCAATATCGGCATAGCTAAAGCCAGCGTAGCCAAGGCGTACCATCAGCGAGTGAGCTGAATCGAGGATTCGTTCCGATGTAGTGTTCTGCATGTCGACTCCTTGCTCAATATGGGCGGTGCTTAAGGCCTGCAGATCATGGCCCAACTGTTGTTGTCACCGTTCCAGGTGTGTTGTCAGACAGCACTCTCTTGAATGAGACCGCTGTCTGACATCCTGATCCGCGAGTACTGCTAGAGGATGCTTAGGCGCACGTCGACGTTGTTGCGAGTCGCATTCGAGTACGGGCAAATGCCATGCGCCGTGTTCACCAGACGCTCAGCATCGCCATGTTCCAGTCCAGGCAGATGTACAGAGAGTGCAGCGGCGATGCCGAAGCCTCCTTCCGAACGCGGGCCGATCCCGATTTGCGCGGTGACCGTCGTCTGCGGGGACACAGTGAGCTTCAGTTCACGTCCAGCAACCTTCAGCGCTCCCAGGAAGCAAGCGGAATAACCTGTGGCGAAAAGCTGCTCCGGGTTCGTGCCTGCGCCTCCAGGGCCGCCTAATTCTTTCGGCGTGGAGAGTTCTACGGCGATCTTTCCATCTTCGGTACGCGCGCTTCCGTCGCGTCCTCCGGTTGCAGTTGCGGATGTGCTGTATTTGACATCGACAGGCATGTGATTCCCTTCTCTTTCATATTCAGCCAGTCAGTGCGACGCTTCGGGCGTGAACACTTGATTAGCTTGATTCCGTTTTATGAGACAAGCTACTAGTAGGACGATTTGCGAGTAAGTTACTCGGGAAAAGCTGCTTTGAAGTTTGCTAGATCCCGTCGTACCGCGAGTAGCCCCGCATGCGCCAGTAATCCTCTGGTTGCTCAGCGAGGTAGGTGATGCCCGTAATTGCTTTCACATTCTTCAAACCAAGCTTTACAGGAACGATCAATCGAAGCGGCGCACCGTGTTCCAGGGTGAGTGAGTCACCGTGGTAATGCGTCGCCAGGAGCGACTGCGGATGCTCCGCCGTCTTCAGGTCGAGCGAGATGAAATACGGGTCCGGGTTGCCGTTGGCGTCCAGGTTGACTGAGGACTCGATGCGCGCCCACTTCGCCTGCGAGACAGGCGGGAAAGCTCGCAAGAGATCGGCGAAGCGAAACCCGCCCCACCATGCGATCTCGCTCCAGCCTTCCACGCAGACGAAGCGCGTGATCTCCTCGTGCACGGCGAAACGCTGCTGCAGCGTACGTAGATCCAGCGCAACACTCAGGCCCGACTGCAGGCCGTTCAGCGTCAGCTTCCACCCAGGAAGGTAGTCGGGGCCGGGAGTCGACCCGTTGTAGTTGTTCTTTAGGCCGGTGATCTGCGATTTCGAATAGGTGGGCACGAGGCGCTTCGAGGAATACAACGCCTCGGCGACGTCGTCGTCGATGTCGATCCCCTTATCCAGCAGCCAGTTCTTGCCGGGAGGGTTGAGCTTGCGGCGAATGCCGAGCCGTCCCTGGGTTTCATCGGGAAGCAGCGCCGTACCGGCTGCGAGTGTGGCCAGAGCACCGGCACCGAAGATCAGGATGTCGCGGCGGGTCCGCTTTCGAAACACACCGGTCGCGAGTTCAAAGCTGTCAGTTGTCTCAAATTCGCGGGCAGTTTTTCTACCGAAGAACATCGCGTTCCTCCGCTCTCACCGACCAGCCAGTGATCATACTGCGCATGGTGTTCCAACCGTCCAGGAGGACCAGCACAATATGCGGCCCGACGAAGAGTATGAAGAAGCACATGAGGCAGAAATGCCAGACACGCGCGGCGTTGTAGCCGCCAAATGCTGCAGCGAGCCAGTGCAACTGCGCGGGTTTGTGAATGGCCCAACCGGACAGCGTGACCAGAACACCCGCGACGGACACCGAAGCGTAGGCGGTCTTTTGCAGCGCGTTGTACTTTCCCACGTGCTTCGGGTGGCGCAAAGCCCTGCGAAACACGAAGGCAAACGGTGCCAGTGCGTAGTAGCGAACCATCTGCAGACTTGCTGCGATGTGGTCGCGGCGAGGAATCAAGGAGCGCCAGCCACCCCCGAGAGCGAGGCCCAGCAGGTAAAGGGCGCCGTTCAGCATGAACAGGTAAGCGCAGAACCAGTGGAGGCGAAGCGCCACGCCCAGCATTCCCGGTCCAAGGCTAAGGTGGTTATAGACCCAGTCCGGAGGGCTGCTGTAGCCATGCATACCGGGAACGTGGGCGCAGAGCCAGATGCCGATGTCGGCGGCCCGGTCGAAGTTGCCGGACGCATCGGTCGGGTGCTGAAAGATGGGAGACGACCAGTAGATCGAGATGCCACTCACGATCAGCCCCAGCAGGACTGGGATCGTGGTCCAGTGTCCCCAGCGAACCAGGAAGTGATGCTTATGTTGCACGCGGACCATGGCTCCGGCTTGTGGCCGTGCGGCGGAGGCAAACAACGAAAAGGTGACGGGCTTCATCGACTTGATCCTTGAGTGGGATGCTCAGCCCCGGGGACTTCCCAGGGCTGATGGGTGAAGAGATTACTTAGCGGGCAATAGAAAGACGTTCTGCGCACTGAAGCTGCCGTCGCCCTGCTTCTTCGCCGGGATCAGAACATGCTGCCCTGCCTGAAGCGGCTGGGAGGTCTTCGCAATCAGTATGACCGGCGTTCCTGCCGGAACCTCGATTCGCTGGCCACCGACTGTCAGCTCCGAACCCGAGCCCGTGTTGCTTACGGTGCCGTTCGTCATGCGCGAACCGGACTTCGGCTTGGAGGTGGCCGCGACCGCACCGTTTGTCATGCGGCTGTTGGAAGGTGTGCCGCCCTGTCCCGGCTGCATGTAGCTGCCCTCCGCCAGACCGCGGAAGACCTCGGGGAAAATCTTGATATCCGTAGCATGCTCCTTGCCGTCGGGCCCCTTGACGGACCCAACGCCGATATAGCTGTTCTGCGTGATGTGGCTCATGTCGGAAGGCTGGCCAGTGTAGACGGCAGCGGGCTGAATCAGGTGAACGGTGACCGGTCCCTGCTGCGTCTGGAGGTTTACTTCCGTGGCGCTGACGCTGACCACGGCTCCCCCGACGGGAGTGACACCGGGAGGGAAGGTTTGGCTGAAAGCGGCAGAAGTGGAGATTGCGGTGACGGCGAAGAGGGCTGCAGAGCGAAGTGAAAAGCGCATAGGACTCCTTACTGTTTGGGTGGTTAGCCTTGAAGGCGTTCGGGTGAGATTTAAGCGATCGCGGGAGACGCCCCGGAAAGCCGGGAGAGTTTGCGATGCAGGAGAATGCCGGCGAGCAGGAAGTACACGCCGCCAAAGACCGCGTAACCGCCGAGGTCCTTGATGTGTTTGGTTTCGTGCAGGCCGCCAAGGATGAAGGCCACGCCCGCAGCCGCGGACTGGAGACCACTCAGAATCATGGCCCACTGTCCGCCTCCCAGCGCCTTGCGACGAGAGAGGCCTACCGCGAATTGCGCCAGGCCAGCGACCAACGCCCAGACACCGAATGCCAGCACTGACCGTTCAGGAGACGTGAACACAGTTGCACCAATGGCAATCGCCGCGAGTGTACCCATGGCGATGTTGGTGTAACGTGTCGTTGCCGGATTCGACTCCGATGCCGGAAAGACCTTGAGGTCATACACCGTGCAGGCAACATCCCAGAGCGGATAAAGGATGAGCAGTGCGGCCGCGACAGAAGGAATGTTCACGCTTGTCGCCAGCACAGCCGCGGCCCAGATTAGCTGAACTACGGTGCGGGTGTAATAAGGATTACGAAGCGTGTGCGCCTTGGAAAACTCATTCGACAGCGTGGTTCCCATATTCCTCCCTGTACTACCATCTAGTAGGTCAGCTGCAGTGCCGTGAGAGAGCGCTACAACTGCGGTACGTGTAAAGTAAGACTACCAACTAGTAGAACCGGATTCAAAAAAATTTGATGAAAATTGAGCGCCGGCCTTGATGTCGCTATAAGTTTGGCCGTAAGGGCGATCTGCAAACGTAAGATGGCCGGCGCAGACAACATTAGAGACTTCGCGACAGTCCTCCATCGATTCGCAAGTCGATGCCCGTGATGTATCCGGCTAGTGGGCTGGCTACAAAGGCAATTGTATTGCCTGTCTCTTCGAGTTCTCCCACGCAGCCGACCGGTAACCGCTGGGCGGAAGCTTCAGCACTCAGCCTTCTCGGCCTGCCTTATACACGCCCAGTTTCTTCGCCAACTCAATTGGGTCTCGCTGGCGCTCACGAATCAACTGCCTCTCCAACTCTGCAATGGCTTCCATAACGCACAAGGCTTGAACCGGCTGAACGGATGGTTACAGGGAGCTTTTTCTCCTGCGTAAGCAAAGATCTTGGCGATCTCATCGACGGTTCGCGGTGAGAGTGTAGCGAAGGGATCAGAGAAGTCGAGGTGCACATCATGTGCTTCGCCGAACGCCGCTGCCCTGTCATAGAACGGTTGCAGCAGTTGGGAAAGATGAGCATGCCGGCGCGATTGCGCTCCAACGCCGCCGGCGCCTTCTAACGCTGCCAATCTCCGACTGCAGCAGCAAATGGGGCGCCATCGGGAACAGACAGTATCGTGACGTCGTGGCCGCGCCGTTGTACTTCCCTTGCCAGTGTGGTCATTGGACAGATGTGCCCTGAAACGGTATGTGCCAGAAAAGCAATATGCATCGTTTCTCCTTTGGACTAGGTTTCAGCCGCCCTGGACAGGTGTTGCAAGCTGGAACGCGGTCGTAGTTCTGTATAGGCAGACGAAACAGAACGGTCGAACCGAGCGCGTGACACGCTGTGCCCGTTCGACCGATCGTTTTCAAAGCTGCAGGCCAGCCTAGAGCCGCAGCAAAGTTAGGCTGCAACGGGCGAGGGTAGATCCAAGCCGATGGCCGCGTTCTCTTCTGGAGAAGCCATCCAATAGTTGTACTTTGCGGCCGCGGCGCACAGTTGCTCCATCTGCGCTGGTGTCGGCGGGGCTGGAGTCCAGTCACGTTCGATGGGCTGGGCCACGGCACGAAAGAACTGGTTCAGCTCCGCCCCGCTGGCAATCAGCAATACAGTGCACGGCAACTCAGACGTATTGCGAAGCGCATGCTTGATGTTCATGGGTACTGTGAAGACATCATCTGCCTGCAGCTTTGTCCAGCCATCGCCCTCCCTATAGATTTCGAAGCTGCCCTCCGTGACGTAGAACATCTCCGGTTCAACGTGGCTATGCAACGGTACGATCATGCCGGCAGGCAGAAAGCCACGCGTCACGCTGGTTTGTTTATTCCCTTCATTGGGAGAGATCAAGAACTGGGCGAAGACGCCGAACATACTAAAGGTTTGTTCCGGGAATTTGTTCGTCAATGGTGTTTGCATGCGTGTCCTTCACGCTCTCCTTAGGGAGAGACGTTATAAGTGCATCACGGTGCACGAGAAGTGACGTAGCCGGTACGGTTAGGCGTATCTATTTGACTCATAAAGTAGACCTCATTGTGATCGCGAGCCGCTGGCATTGTGCGGCCTTTCTCCAGCAGGAAGAGCTACACGTACGCAAGCTCGTGCTGATGTGATGAATAAGTAAGCGGTCACTAATTGGAGGAAATGAAAACTTGAGCAACAATGTTATGAAATTCGCACACCTGAATGGAGTGCAACTCGGCTATCGCGATGTTGGAGATGGGGAGAAGGTAGCGATTCTGCTGCACGGCTGGGGCTGTAATCACAGTTTCTTTGCGCCGCAGGAGACCCACCTGCTTTCTTTGGGCTACCGCGTCATCTCGATCGATCTGCGGGGTCATGGATCCAGCGAAGCCCCTCCGGATTGTGACTACGCCATGGAGCTGTTCGCTTCCGACGTGACAACCCTGGCAGCACACCTGGGAATCTCAAAAGCAGTCGTGATCGGACATAGCATGGGAGGCCTCGTGGCACTGCAAGTTGCAGCCTCAGGTTCGCTCGCTTCATCGGTTGTGCTTGTCGACTCTGTCGTCTTACCGGATCCTGCCATCATCGAGGCGCTTGAGCAGCTCATCAGCCTTATGGAAAGGCCAGAGTACAGGTCACTGTATGGGCCATTCTTTGAGAACTTCCTCTTGCCAACGGATGATGACTCCCTACGCGTGTTGCTTCGTGCTCAAGCTCCGTTCGCCCCACAGCACGTGCTGGTGTCTGCACTGCGAGCGCACCTTGATCAGGATGCAGTCGCACGCTCCGCCTCGGCTTGCCAAGTGCCGACGGCGTATCTGGGCAACGCAACGCCCATTGCAAACCTGGAGGCATTCAAGCAAAGGACACCACAACTCATGACAGCGAAGACGCTCGGCTCAGGCCACTTCTCGCCGTTGCAGGTTCCGGAGCAGATCAACGCAATGTTGACCACCTTCCTTCGCCTGAGCGAAGCGGCGTGAGGTCTTCAAGAGAGCCAGGCGCTGGCAACTAACGCAAAGAGCGGCGCCTTGCATCGACGCCGCTCTTTCTTCGACAACAGTGCTATACCTACAGATGATTCGCTGTCTACCTAACGAATGATTGCAGTGAACTTGGAGGCCGGAGCAGATGTTGGACCTCTGTCAGGAGGCGATGCACGGACGCATCCTTCGCGGCTAGCTGCGTGAGCTTCCCCATCCTCCTACGAGCTTCTTCGTGGTTTACCGGTGGATTTCCAACCGTGCGCGGATCGGCAAAGTCCGCCGTCGTGGCAAAGCTCCAAGGCACGTCGATGATCACGTCAGCTGAGGCAAGAAAGTCTGCGGACAACGTGTGAAGGCTGCTTCCGCTCTCTTCTATGGCCATATTGCTTAGCAGTTGCTTGAGCAAGCGCGCCCGCAGAGCGGCAACACTCATACCTTGACCATACTGCGGATTAAAGCGGCAGGTGGTGTCACCAACGGGTATGAGGTTCCGAAACGAATCGGGCAGGCGAGAGAAGTTCCTGCGTCGGCTTCGCGGGAACGCACCACGCCAGATAAGTCCGACAGGTAGTTCTTTTGCAAGGGCAGTCAGTGCGGTGGAAGTTCGCAATCCTTGCAGATACTGACGTATCCCATCGATGGTCGGTTCTGGTTTGGTTTTGAACCGACCATAGCACTTGACGGACCATTGATTGCCTTCGATCGGAAGGATGAGCACTCCTCTGCGACTGGCTGGCAGAGCCGGAAGGGTGATCAGCGCTTTCCATTCTTCTGGCAGCCTCTCGGGTATGTATTTATCGCTGCCCCAGAGCCCATATCTACTTCAACACTCTCTTCCGATGGGGACGAAAGGCTCAAGGCGCTGAGTCATCTGAGCGTGGGGGTGTCCGGTGGCGTCAACGAAAAGGTCTCCGCCTATCTCCTTCGGTCCATCGTTCTCCGAATCGAACAGCACAGAGTGAACACGACGGTCATCGCCCGCGTTGAGAGCGCGCACATGGCATCTGCTATGAATGCTCACGTTGCGTATGCGCTCCACTCGCAGGCGCAGCACAGCTTCCAGAACAGACCGCGTCTTGCTTGCGGGAGTCGATGTGGGAGCGAATGCTGTCGTAGCATTCCAGGCACCCGCGCTACCAGCGAAGAACACAGCACCGTGTAATGTGGAAGCGCCGGGCTTGGTGACAATCTCGATTAATCCAGCGCCATACGGTGGCCAACGATACTCTGCGGAAAACAGGTCGGGGTTCACACGGATCGAAGCAATGGAAGCCTTTGGTGGCATCACTGACGCACCCTGGAATCCATCGATTGTGATGACTGCCGAAGTCGGATCTCCGCCGGACTGCGAGGCTAACGCCTGCAACTGTCGCAGAAAGTCGTCGGGATCGTCCGCAAGCTGCTTAATCATCTGCGAATCAAGCACTACCGTTCCCGAACCCCTGTCGGCATCGAGAGCGACCGGGCTATCCGCTGTTACCTCCACATCCGCAGACACGGATGCGACAGCGAGCCTTATATCAAGATGCAGTGCTGTCGTTTGAGCGACACTTCGCTGTGCCGTCGCTTCCGCGAAACCATCCGCATGAACATGCAGCGTGAAAGACTTGGGTTGGCATGGAAATACATAGTGCCCGGATGCATCCGTAACCGATCTGCTATCTCCTATTCCAGTAACGACGGCACCCGCTACGGTAGCGCCAGAGGGATCAATGACAGTGCCTTCCACCCGCACGCCATCCTGGCAAGTGTCCTGTGCGAAAGCATGAGCACGGGACAGGATGGTCACGGTCGCAATGGCCAAATTCCACAAGAACTTCACGAGAGCCTTGCCTCCATTGAGGCAAGACTCTCTGAGGCACTCCGGGAACGCCAGTGTGTTGCAGCGAGAGCGACAGAAGATGCAGGCAACCCGTCACGCTGCAATGCAGCCGGTGACCATTAGTGCGCTGTATGAGGCATGGAGGAAGCTAAGGCGAGCCCAAGGCCCGTTCGACGAACGGATGGCCATTCCCAACTCACATTCAAGGAATACGCCGTCCTGTAGCCGTCCAATAATGGGCGTATTGGGGCATTTGAGGGACATCGAGGGGCTACCCTTCCCTTTAGAGTCAATCAGTACATCAGCCCTCGCGGGTTTTCACCGCGGTAACACGGGTTCGAATCCCGTCGGGGACGCCAACAATTCTTCATGCCCTAGCTCCGAAGACTTAGCCTTCGCGTCGAACAAGACTCAATACGCGCTCTCGGATCTCATCGCGAATTCCCCTGACTTCTTCTGTAGATAAGCCATTCGGATCTCGGAGAGGCCAGTCCTCCCTGCGCAAACCTGGTACGTAGGGACACTTGTCGCCGCAGCCCATCGTGATAAGAAGCTGCGCATCCTTCGTCAGCTGTTCCGTCAGCTTCTGAGGCTTTGCGTGGCTGAGATCGATGCCGATCTCCTGCATCGCTGTACGAACTTCAGGATGCACTCGCTCCCCCGGCTCTGTTCCAGCTGATATCGCCTTAGCCTTGGTCCCATCTGCAAGCTGATTGAAAAACGCCTCTGCCATCTGCGAGCGTCCGGCGTTATGGACGCAGGCAAAAATTACCTTGAGCATGTTGTCTCCTCTATTCACGGCTGCCCGGCGTTGAAATTGTGCCGGAACTTCCATCGGGTTTGATGGCGTATACCTTCACGCTTGCGGCTACCGAGTTCACGTCGTACTTGCTCAGAAGGTCCACAAGTTCCTCGTGCAGGGTCGCAGTGCCAGGTGCGGGGATGCAACACGAACCTTCATTCATTGCCGGGGAGCAGCAGCCGGATTGGTTCTCCACCTTGGCATACGCGTTCAGGTCAGATCCGCTGTCTACGATTTCAACATGCTCAAATCCCGCAGCAAGGAGCCCAGCGCGGTAATCGTCAATCTTGATCGCACCGGCGATACAGCCTACATATGCCGCCATGCTTCGTGAAACGGCTGCTGGCAGTTCTGCCTTGAGCGCAATATCACTTACGGCAAGGCGTCCACCGGGTTTGAGTACACGGGCGATTTCACGAAAGACCGCTGGCTTATCCGGTGCGAGGTTAAGAACACAGTTTGAAATGACGCAATCGACCGAGGCATCCGGCAGTGGTATGCGATCAATGGTGGAGTGATGAAATTCCACGTTAGTGTAGCCGCCAGCTTGCGCGTTTGCACGTGCTCTCTCGATCATGGCTGCCGTCATGTCGATGCCGATTGCCCGGCCCTCCTGTCCAACCAGCCTCGCGGCCAGAAAGACATCCAGCCCGCCACCAGACCCAAGATCTACGACTACCTCGCCGCGCCGAAGATGCGCGGTCGCAGTGGGGTTCCCGCAGGACAGCCCCATATTGGCCTCTGCTGGAATAGAAGTCAGTTCCTCTACGGAGTATCCGAATGCCTCCGCAACAGCCCTCACTCCCGCATCGTTGCTTGAAAGAGCGCTCTGTGCAACCGCCCCATATTTCGATCGTACGGAGTCGAGAATCGCTTCAGCCATGTCATTACCTCTGGCAACACATTTGCTAATCCGAATATATTTATTGCCAACACATTCGTCAACGCGTATATCTAGAACATGGCTCGAAAAAATCAATTCGACATGCAGCGCTTCTTTCAGGCTCTTGGGGACAACACCCGTCTCAGGCTGCTCAACCTGATGGGAGAGCAGGAAGTATGCGTCTGCTACTTTGTGGAGATTCTGGGCAGTCCCCAACCTAAGATTTCGCGGCATCTTGCCTACCTGCGAAACGCTGGCATCGTCTCTGCCCGGCGCGAAGGCAAGTGGATGCACTACCGCGTACTTATGCCGCAGCATATCGGGGCGACGCAGATTCTCAGGCAGACCCTTGACTGGCTGAAAGAAGACAAGGCAATGCAGGCAGACCGTGCACATCTCACGAAGGCTTGCTGCTCGCCTTCCAAGTACGCTGCTCTCGAAGGCGCTCCCTTACCCACGACTCTCTCAGAGCAGTGCTGTGAGGCTTCCTGATGGCCGCAACACCAGCAGTCGCAACACATGGCCGCATCTGCTCTCCGGCGCAACGAAAGAAGCTCTCTTTCCTGGATCGCTACCTCACCCTTTGGATTTTCCTCGCGATGGCCGTGGGGATAGGCATCGGGCACTTTGTTCCCGGCTCCGCGACCTTCGTGAATCGCTTCCAGACCGGGACAACAAATATTCCCATAGCCATTGGCCTCATCATCATGATGTTCCCTCCACTGGCTAAAGTCCGCTACGAAAAGCTGGGCGAGGTCTTCCGTAACAAGCGGATTCTCGGCCTGTCTCTGGTGCAGAACTGGATGATCGGCCCAGTGTTGATGTTCGCGCTCGCGGCGGTCTTCCTGCATGGTGAACCGGCTTACATGCGCGGCTTAATTCTGATCGGCATCGCCCGCTGCATTGCGATGGTGCTGGTTTGGAATGAGCTTGCGGAAGGTGACACAGACTACGTCGCCGGTCTGGTCGCGATCAACAGCGTCTTTCAGGTGCTCTTCTACAGTATTTTCGCGTGGGCCTTTCTGACCATATTGCCGAAGTGGTTTGGACTTCAAGGCAGCGTTGTAGAGATCGGCATCGGACAGATCGCAAAGAGCGTTGGCCTGTATCTGGGAGTGCCCTTCGCTGCGGGCTTCCTGACGCGGTTCGTCCTCACCAGGGTCAAGGGTGAAGAATGGTATCGAACGCGCTTTGTGCCACGCATCAGCCCGCTGACGCTCATTGCTCTGCTCTTTACCATCCTTGTGATGTTCTCTCTCAAGGGCGATCTGATTGTGCGACTTCCACTAGACGTGGTCAAAATTGCCATACCGCTGGTCATCTACTTCCTCATCATGTTTCTCGTCAGCTTCTGGATGGGGAAGAAAGTGGGCGCGGATTACGCCCAGTCGGCTACCCTGGCATTCACCGCCGCCGGTAATAACTTCGAGTTAGCGATTGCTGTCTCAGTTGCGGTCTTTGGATTGAACTCCGGTGAGGCGTTTGTCGGAGTCGTTGGTCCGTTGATCGAAGTCCCGGCACTCATCGCTCTTGTCAACGTAGCCTTCTGGCTGCGCCGTAGACTCTTCCTACTAAAGAGTTGATGGCGGGACAGGGCCTCTCGCGGCCCCGACTGCCGCCTACCGCAGGACGCCGATATAAACAGAGTCTGCAGGCAGGCTCATCGTTGCATCGCTCGCACTCGAGGAGAAGCTTCCCTCCCCCAGAAGGCGCTCGGCTGTGCTGACGTCCTGGAGCGCTGTGTTTCCTTTCTGAATATGGAACCGAACTTCTTCGTCTCCCCTGTGGATTGCGATGATGAGGCGCCGTGTGCCCTCCGTTCGCAGGTAAACGATGCTGTCGGCTGACGTATATACGATCTGCTCTTCGCCCCCCTGCAGAGCACTCTCCTGCTTTCGAAGGTTGAGCAGTTTGCCAACCCAGGTCGTCATCTCCTGAGCTGCGGGGTTCGGCATTGCCGCCCCTGCTTTCTGTTTGCTCCCCGGGAATCCACCAGGAAAGTCGTGCCGATTCTCCGGATCATCGCCACCCATCATGGCGATCTCATCCCCCGAGTAAAGCTGAGGCATCCCCCGTGTCGTCAGAAGGAACGCGAGCGCCAGCTTTTGCCTGGACACGCTTGCACCGGGCACACTCAAGAATCGAGAGGTGTCGTGGTTATCCAGAAACGGGATAAGACGTTCCGGATGAGGATACAGAGAATCGTGTCTGAGCACGTCCGCCAGTTGGTCCAACGGCGCCTTTCCGCTGAAGACGTTGCGCATGGCAACATGCAATGGGAAATCAAAAGGAGTGTAAAGCCCAGTATCGACGCCGTCACGTGTGACCCCACCAGCAAAGGATGAAGTGACCGTTGGATCGGGATTGAACACCTCACCCACGGCCGTCAAATGAGGATAGAGCCTCTGCAGCGTGGCATGAAATTCGCGCCAGAACTCGCGTCGTACATAGGGAAAAGTATCAATGCGTAAACCGTCGACCCCGCCCTGCTCAATCCACCAGATCGCGTTTTGGATCAGGTATTTCGAGACAACCGGGTTCTCCTGGTTCATGTCCGGAAGAACATCAGCAAACCAGCCCTCTGTGACGTCCCGCCGATCGCGCCAGGGTGCGTACGGATTAACCAGGGGAACAAAGTCTCCCTGCGCGACGTGATGATTCGTCTTTGTGCCATGGAACCAGTCCGGCTCGGGGGAATCGTCAACCCATGGATGCGCAGGTCCAACGTGATTCGGTACGGTGTCGAGCACCAGCTTCATTCCGCGATGATGCAACGCTGCAGCTAGCGCACGATAATCTTCGAGCGTTCCGTAGTGCTCGTCGACAGCATACATATCGGTCGCTCCGTAACCGTGATAGCTATCGGGTTCATGATTCTGATAGACGGGTGTGATCCAGATGGTAGTGATGCCCATCGTCTGGAGTGCGTCGAGGTGCTCCATGATGCCGCGCAGATCGCCACCATGCCAACCGCGCGGTCGCGCACGCTCTTCAACGGCGGCCGCGCTCTCCGCAGAACTATGTGCATCCGGGCCATCATTCATCAGGTCCCCATCGGCATAACGATCCGTCATGATGAGATACATCACATCCCGCGAAGAGAAGCCGGTAAAGCCATCGCTCTGCCCACGCCGCGGCGCAAAGGTGAACGGCATCGTGGCTCGTCCTGCATCTGTCTCCGCAATCACCGTGGTCTTTACCGGTTTTGCAGGTGCCTCGGCCAGCCAAAGTTCTGCCCAGTGACCGTTTGCCGAGATCTTTGTGTGATCAATGGAGACAGCAGCGCTGTCCGTTCGAAAGCGTGCGCCTGAAAGATTCTCCCCCTGCACCAGCAACATGGCCTTTGGCATGTTTACCCACCAATTCGGCGGATCGATCTTGGTCATTCGCGGTGTCTGGGCGAACAGCGTAGAGGAGAGAAGAAAGAAAAGAGCAGCGTAACGCTTCAAAGTCATATATCGTCCATTTTTTGAGGCCGTGGGCAGGGCAGAAAGCAAAGCACCACACGACCTGGTCGTGTGGTGCTTGCCTCCGTTGGTGAAAATGGTTAGAACAGGAAACGCAACGCCATCTGCATCTGGCGTTCTGATGCCTGGCGCGTCGCCGTAACCCGACCGAAGTTTCCATCCGTCGGGTTGGTCGACGGATTGGTGAACTGCGGTGTGTTGGTCACATTGAAGACCTCGGCACGCAACTCAGTCTTCACGCGGTCAGTGAAGTTGAGCGTCTTGAAGAGAGAGACATCCCCCGTGGCAAGACCCGGTCCGAAGAACTGGTTCCGTCCTGTATTGCCCTGCCGATTCACTGGAACCACGTTGGAGAACGCACTCGTGTCGAAGTACGTGCCCGTTACGCTGTGCGAAAAGGTTACCGGCTTCACCGCATCAGCACGAATCGAAACACCGCCGCCATACGTCGGGAAGGTCACGGAGAAGGGTGAACCAGTCAATAACTGAACGACCGTATTCATCTGCCATCCGCCTACTAACAGATCCAGACCGCGATTCATGTTGCTTCCGAACATCCGTCCCCTGCCAACCGGCAGATCAAGCAGCGCACTTGCAACAAACACATGACGCTGGTCCAGGCCGGAGTTTCCTCTGTTCAACTTGTGGTCGTAGAAGTACAGATCGCTCACAGCAGAGAAGCCGATATATCCGTTGCTGTTATCGATATTGTGCGACCACGTGTAAGACGTCGTAAGTGTCAGTCCCTTTGCAGCGCGATAGTTCAGCTGCGCCTGCAGGCTGTTGTAACGCGATACGCCATCGTTCAGGTTGTAAACCACCTGCCCCAGGTTCGGGAAGGCATTGGGCCCCGTCGAACCGAATGGTCTGGTGTTGTAGTTATAGCCGGTAGCGAGATGCGTTCCCAGATTGCCCACATATCCAACCGTTGCCACAGTGCGGTTTCCAAACTGCTGCTGCATTTGGAGACTGTACTGCTGAACGGACGGGATCTTTGCCGACCGGTTGACCGCGAAGACGTTGATACCTGCCGGGGGATTTGTACGATCGAAGTTAGGGGTACCGGGAAGTGGCAACGGATTTGTCGCAGTGGTGCTCAGGAGAGATCCCGGCTGCGCATTCTGTCCAGTCAGCGTGATGCGGTATCCGCTGGAAGCGAAGTAACTTGTGCTGCCGCCGAAGGGAACCTGCTGACCTAGCTGGTTGTCGATACCACCACGATCCAGGAAGTAGAAGATGCCATAGCCGCCACGGAGAACCGTCTTCCCCTGGCCATAGACGTCGTAGCTGAAACCGATACGGGGAGCGAAGTTCGTATACCGCTGGTCGATGATGGAACGTGGCACACCGTTCTGCCCAGCCAGGTCAATGAAACCAGAGGTCGGGTTCAGAGCCGCCTGCCGGTTCTGCTGCTCTGTCGGATAGGTGATCAGATCGTAGCGGAAACCGAGGTTGAGAACGAGCCGGTTGTTCACCTTCCAGTCGTCCTGCACAAACGCACCCACTTCGTAGTTGCGCGTGCCGAACAGTCCCGTCTGCGCTCCAATGCTGTAGTTATCGACGAAGCCAGCAAGCAGTTCAGAGACCTGATAGCCGGTAAAGTCGCCGTTCCCGATCTGGAAGAAACCCTTGCCGGAGATGGGACGGAAGAACGCAACGTCCCTGCGAATGCCGCTGCCACCGATCTTGAAGGTGTGGCGACGCAAGGTGTACGTTACGGCGTCGTTGATCTGATAGGTGTTCTCCGGAACGACGTAGCTTCCATAGTCGCCCGTGTACTCAATCTGGTTCTGGTTGCCACCGATGAGAGCGCCGCCGCCGAGATCCGGGGTGCGATTTGCATTGACGATGCCAAGGTTGGCGGAGATGGGAGTATTAGAGAAAACCGGGCGGTTCGCGAAGGTGTAACGGTTATAGCCCGCGCGGAACTCGTTGATCACGTTCGGAGAAAAAGTATGCGTCTCCCCGATCGCATAGCCGCGTCCGTGGACATAGCTGACACCGGAAGCAAATCCGGCAGGCAGCGCCGAAAACCGCGACGTGCGGGAGAAGTTGCTGTTGTCATAAATGAAGCGGGCAAACAAGCGATCCTTGCCGGTCGCGTTGTAGTCCAAGCGTCCGTCGATCGTGTTGTTGTGCGTGATGTTGGTACGGATAGTGCGGTAGTTATTCTGTGTACCGTTCACCAGCCCGGGAACGTTGGGCAGTGGAAAGGCATTCAGATACGCCACTGCAGCGCTGTTCAGACGTCCTGTCGGAATCCGGTTGCCTGCAAACTGCTGGCAGGTGGTGGGATCATAGATGCCACCGTTGACCACCGCGGTAGGGGCCGCGTTCTGGACACCACAGATCGATGGCGCCTGGGTTGTGCCCTGTCCAAGCAGTTCAGTGAAGTCGCCGGTGCGCATCAGAGCGGTCGGAACCGTGACGATCTCAGGGTTGAGAGGCTGGTTCTCTCGCACTCCCTGGTAGTCACCGAAGATAAAGAGGCGATCCTTCAGAAGCGGTCCGCCTGCAGATCCGCCAAAGGTATTTCGCTTGAAAGGAAGCACAGGCGCAACGCTTGCACCCTGAAAGCGATAGTTCGGGCTGGCGTCAAACAGGCTGGAACGCGCAAACCAGAAGGCGGAACCGTGGATCGAGTTCGTGCCCGACTTGATCGAGCTCTGGACGATGGAGCCGCCCGCACGTCCGAACTCCGCCGGTGCCGTGCTGGTGTTCACACGAAACTCTTCCGTTCCCTCAATGTTGGGAAAGAAGTCCAGAGTATTGACCAGGGATTCGTTGTTGTCGATGCCGTCCAGGATAAAGTTGTTCGCCTGTGGACGGAGACCGTTGCTCGAAAGCGATCCGCCACCACCAGACGCATTGCGGAATGTCTCCGCATCGCCGTTCACGCCAGAGGCGCCGTTGCCATAGTTGCCGCGCGTGACACCAGGGGTCAGAAGCGCCAGCTGTGTAAAGTTTCGCCCGTTGAGCGGAAGCTCCGTGATCTGGCGTCCCTGGATGACCTCTCCAATGGACGAGGTCGCCGCATCGACCAGGGGAGCTTCGGAGGTGACCTCAATCGTTGTGCTTTCGGAACCTATCGTCAACGCAAAGCTGAGCGTCTGCACCTGGGAAACCTGCAGGTTGAAGTTTTGCACCGCAGACGTAAAGCCCGGCTTTGCCACAGTGACCTTGTAGCTTCCGCGCGGAAGTGCGGGAGCGTTGTAATTGCCGCTCTCGTCGGCCAGAACGGCCGTCGTAGCTGAGGTTTCGGTGTTGACGATGGTGATGGACGCGCCGGGAACGACGGCCCCGGTTGAATCAGTGATAACGCCATTCACACGTCCGGTATCTGTCTGTGCGAGAAGGCGAGACTGCGTGCCGGCAATCAAGGAGAGAATGACAACGGTCATGCCCAGAATGCGGGTGACCGGGCTTCTCATCTTATAAGGGGTGTTCATAAACATAGGCCTCCAGGAAGAAACATCGGTTCGGATCTTGCGCGAACCGTCTGCTTCACCGGGACTAACACTCGTCATTTCGGAGAGGTCATCGCAATCCTCTCAGTTCCCTTTATCCATCTTTTTTCGATCAACACTTTCATCAAATGAAATGAATAACTTAGACGGGTCCCATCGATCCGTTCTGTATCTGTAATAATTCAGATAGACCTGCAGAACCTTCTTCCCAAGGGCCTCTCCGGTCTTTCCTTATGACGAGTAATGTGCTCCACGCCCGTATTGCATTCGGCCTATTTGAGGCCGACCTGACTTCGGGAGAACTGTACAAAGCGGGCTTTCGAGTAAAACTTCAAAGCCAGCCCTTCCGCGTCCTGATGGCTCTGGTGGAGCGTCCGGGCGAAGTCGTCACCAGGGAAGAGCTTCAGCTCCGTCTTTGGGGAAAAGATACGGTCGTAGACTTCGACCACTCCCTGGGAACAGCGATTAATAAGATTAGGGAAGCCCTCGGGGACTCTGCTGAGAACCCCCGTTTCGTAGAGACTTTAGCGAAGCGCGGCTATCGGTTCATCGCGCCGGTCACTTTGCCACCATCCGTTTCTACTGGGACGAACGAAGCTCGTACCGCAGCTCCCCCTGAACCTGCCTCCCTCGGCGTGCCGCCCTTTCACCCTGCCGCCAGGCTTAAAGCTATTTCCCCAGAAGAAAGCCTGATTTCTTCGGGCGAAATTCCGGCTCGGCGAACTCAGATCCCCTATTTTTTTGCGGGAGGCATCGCTCTGGTTCTTATCATCGTCGGAGCTTTCTTCCTTGGTCAGCGGCGGGAGAGGGTGCTCGTTCCAAAACTCAGGCAAATCACGCACGATGGCCATATTCTTTCTGGCTTTCGCGCCATGGAGGCCTTCCCCGCAGTCGTTACCGACGGCGTCCATCTTTTTACCTCTGATGTGCAGGAAGGAAAAGTGGAATTGGTCCAGGTCTCGACCGTCTCCGGGGACGCAAAGCCTCTGGGGATCCCGGACGAGGTCATGGGACCCTCCGTGGGCGATATCTCTCCCGATGGATCGAAGCTTCTGATCCGGAGCCACCTCTCGAATGAGTCGGAGCAGCCTCTCTGGATGGTTCCCGTGGGTGGCGGATCGGCCCAGCGCGTTCCGAATGTGCTGGCGCACGATGCCACTTGGATGCCGAATGGAGAAGACATCCTCTTCGCCGCAGAAGAGAAGCTTTTCGTGGCTCACCTTAAAGACAGATCCATCGAAGAGATGGCCAGGCTTCCCGGAAGAGCCTTCTGGCTCCGCTGGTCATCCGACGGGAAACGCCTTCGTTTCACCATCTTCGATCCCATCACCCATAGGCAGGCGTTGTGGCAGTTGGACGCCGGCAACTCCAGCCCGAAACCTCTGCTGCAGGGATGGAAGGAGGACGCCGACACGTGTTGCGGCGTGTGGACCGCCGACGGTTCTTCCTTCGTCTTCCAGGCCATGCACGGCAATGAATCAGATCTGTGGCGCATGGGTGGTCATGGCGTGGGTACGCCCCAGAGGCTGACGGATGGACCAATGGTCTTTCAGGGTGCCGTCGCGGCCAGGACAGGAACACGCATCTTCTTCACCGGCGTAGACGTCCAGTCGGATGTCGAGGCCTATCGCCCACAAAGTAAAGACTTCGCTCCGATACAAGGCTTTCTCCGCGACTCCCATCGGCTCGAATTCTCCCGGGATAAGCAGTGGGTTGCATGGGCGGATACGAACGGTCGGCTGTGGAGAGCGCGGGTCGATGGCAGTGAAAAGCTGCAACTGACGCCCGATGCCATCCAGGTCTTCCTTGTGCGCTGGTCCCCCGACGGAAACCGGCTCGCACTCATGGGACGGGAAACCGGAAAGGCCTGGCAGATCTACCTCGTAAAGGCGGACGGCAGCGCTCTGGAGAGGGTTCTGCAGGAGTCACGTAACGCTGGGGATCCTACCTGGTTGACCGATGGAAAGTCGCTTGCCTTCGGACGGGTTCCGGATCTCATGGGGAAGGAGGAGGAAGCCCGCATGCTCCAGGTCGTCGACCTGCAAACCCACGCAGTTCAAACCCTGCCAGGTTCAAAAAATCTCTTCAGCCCCAGATGGTCACCGGACGGACGGCACATTGCGGCAATCTCCCTCGATCAGCGCCGCCTGATGCTCTACGACACAGTGACGAAGCAGTGGAGGCAACTGGCCTTCGGCTCCTTTGCCGACCCGGTCTGGACGTCAGACAGCCAGGCCATCATCGCTCATGGCTTTATGGACTCGCGCCAGCCCATCGTTCGCATTGCGGTGCAGGATGGTCATGTGGAAGAGGTCGCCACCCTGGCCAACTTCCACGCGGGCAGCATCATGGATTTCTTCTTCTGTGGTCTGACGCCTGACAATCTCCCCGTCGTGCGCGCACAGCGAGCCACAGGAAATCTCTATTCGCTCGACACCGCGCCGCATTAGTCGTGGCAATATCTTGATGAAATCAAAATACTTAGGCGTTGACTGAAAGTTGATCTTCAAATTATCGCCGGGTACTTGCGTTGATCGGTCGATTCACGTTGTTCTCGTCCCATGCGATCATGCGAATCTTTTCTCTTAAAAACCTCCTCTACCCTGGTTCTTGTTGCGGGGTCTCTTTTCGCCTCGGGTCAACAGTTCAAACCGGCGGTACACGGAGTTGAGGCAAGCGCTGACGGCACTGTCCTCCAGATCTCGGCGCTGCGTGAGGATGTCCTGCGCGTACGGATGTGGAAGGAAGGCAAAGAGCCCGAGGATGCCTCATGGGCTGTTCTGCCGGAGGCGCGGAAGAGTTCCGTGAATGTCGTGGCAGAAGCGAAAGGCTTTCATACGCAGCAGCTTCGGGTGACCATTGGCACGGACCTGGCGCTGACCGTTGCCGACCTCAGCGGAAAGATTTTGCAGAAGGACGCGGAGCCCGTGAACTGGCAGGGCGAACGATTCCGCGTGCGCAAGGAGCGGACGCCGGAGGATAGCTTCTTCGGCCTTGGCGACAAACCCGGTCCGCTCGACCGCAGCGGCCAAGCCTTCGCCATGTGGAATACGGACACCTTCGGTTGGCAGGAGTCCACCGATCCTATCTATAAAAGCATCCCTTTCTTTATCGACTTCAAAAGCGGCACGGCGCTAGGCGTACTCGTCGATAACACCTGGAGAAGTTTCTTCGATTTCGGTAAAGAAAACCCGAACCAGATCTCCTTCGGAGCTCCGAACGGCCCCATCGACTACTACCTACTCTATGGTCCGGAGCCAAAGCAGGTCGTAAGCGCCTACGCCTGGCTGACTGGCCCGACACCGCTTCCGCCTCTCTGGTCGCTCGGCTTCCAGCAATCTCGCTACAGTTACTATCCTGCGTCGGAGCTGATGGAGGTCGCGAAGCGTCTCCGTGCCGACAAAATTCCGAGTGACGCGCTCTACCTGGACATCGACTTCCAGAAAAAGAACCGCCCCTTTATGGTCGACGACGAGCACTACCCTCGCTTCAGTGAGATGGTGAAGCAGCTTGCGCAGGACCACTTCCATCTCGTGGTCATCACCGACCTTCACGTCGCTCGCCTGCCGAACGCTGGCTACGCTCCCTATGACAGCGGCACCGCTGGTGACCAGTTCGTGAAGAATCCGGATGGTTCGACCTTCGTTGGAGAGGTATGGCCAGGGCCGTCGGTCTTTCCCGACTTCACGCAAGCCTCGACACGCGCATGGTGGGGCACGCTCTACAAGGACTTCACCTCCATGGGCGTCGCCGGTTTCTGGAACGATATGAACGAGCCTGCGGTCTTTGGTGTTCCGAGCAAGACCATGCCGGACAACATACAACACCGTATTCACGAGCCGGGATTTTCGCAGAGGACTGCGACCCACGCGGAGATCCACAACGTCTACGGCATGGAGAACTCCCGCGGTACCTACGAGGGCCTTCTCGCGCTGCGACCCAATGAGCGTCCCTTCGTGCTGACACGCGCGAGCTACGCCGGTGGCCAGCGCTATGCTGCAACCTGGACGGGCGATAACAGTTCCACGTGGAACCACCTCCGCATGACTGTTCCCCAGATCGTGAACCTGGGTCTCAGCGGCTTCTCCATGTCGGGAGCCGATGTCGGCGGATTCGCCGGATCTCCGTCTCCTGACCTGCTGACGAAGTGGATCGAAATAGCAGCGTTTCAGCCGATCGATCGTGACCACGCCGCCAAAGGGACACGTGCGCACGAAGTATGGGTGGATGGGCCAGTGCATGAGGCCATCCGCAAGCGCTACATCGAAGAACGTTACCGCCTGATGCCCTATCTCTACACAGCCGCCGAGGAGACCTTACGCGACGGTCTGCCCATCATGCAGCCCCTCTTCCTTGAGTTCCCACACGCCAACGCGAACGGACGCGCGATGGACCTCGACACTGGTGGCGGCGAGTTCCTTTTCGGTCGACACATCCTCGTTGCTCCAAATCCCTCACCTGAAGAGGTAGCCGCTTATGAAGTACATCTCCCCCCGGGTACCTGGTACGACTACTGGAGCGGCGCGCGCTACGAGCGAAACCGGCAGATGCAGACGCTCGATCTGGAGCAGCGCGACAAGCTGACGCAGGAGAAGCCTCTCATGGTTACGCCTACCATCGAGGCACTTCCGGTATACGTCCGGGGAGGCAGCATCGTCCCTCTGGCACCACTCACACAGAATTCGGATGAGATTCCGCAAGGGCCACTCACCGTTCGCATCTATCTCGCAAGCGATGTAAAGGAGCCATGCGCCGGAGAAGTCTATACGGACGACGGCAAGAGCTTCGACTATCGCAAAGGCCAGTACGCACGCATCCACTTTACGTGCGCGCAGCAAGCGGACGGATCGCTTCGGATCACAGTGCTTCCCCAGGAAGGAAAGTACACGCCGTGGTGGAAGAGCTATCGCTTTGAGGTGCTTGGCTGGAGTCCAAAAGAGAAGAAGGCAGAGATTGCGGGACGTCCCGCCTCGTTGGACGTAGACGGAGGAGCAGTGAAGGTCACCTCCGCATCCAGACGCGAGGGTCTTCAGATTCTGCTGAAATAAAAGCTAAATGCGGCCTGCGAAACGCAGAGCCGCAATTTCCTCGTCAGTAAATACGTGGGACCGTGTAAGGAATTGCAGACCTCCTGGCCCCTCGAGCGAGAACGCCGCGCCGAACCCCGGAACCACATCGATGATGAGTTGCGTGTGCTTCCAGTATCCGAACTGCGGCGCGGAGATGTAAAAGGGGGATCCTGCGATCTCTCCGAGTTGCACGTCGCGACTTCCGATGCGGAACTCTCCGAGCGGAAAGCACATCGGCGCGCTTCCCTCGCAGCATCCGCCTGACTGGTAGAACATCAGCGGCCCATGGGCGGCCTTGAGCTCATCGATCAACTGCAAGGCCGCCGGGGTTGCTGTCACTTGTGGTGGAGCTTCCATGGCTAGAACAGACCGAGCTTTGCGGTGCTATAGCTGATCAACTGGCACTTCGTCTGCTGATAGTGATCGAGCATCATGAGGTGATTTTCGCGGCCGATACCGCTCTGTTTGTATCCGCCGAAGGCAGCATGCGCCGGATAGTGGTGATAGCAGTTCGTCCAGACACGCCCTGCCTCGATGCCGCGACCAAAGCGGTATGCGCGATTCATATCGCGTGTCCAGACACCCGCACCCAGACCATAGAGTGTGTCATTCGCTAACTCCAGGGCTTCGTCATCATTCTTGAAAGTGGTTACGGACAAGACCGGACCAAAGATCTCCTCCTGGAAGATGCGCATCTTGTTATGGCCCTTGAAGATGGTCGGCTCAATATAAAAGCCGCCACTCAGATCGCCTGGCAGGCTGGACGCGTGACCACCGATGAGCAGCTCAGCGCCTTCTTTCTGCCCGAGATCGAGATAGGTCATGATCTTTTCAAACTGTTGTTTAGAGGCCTGCGCTCCCATCATCGTGGACATGTCCAGTGGATTGCCCTGGCGAATGGACTTCACTCGTTCCAGAGCTTTCTCCATGAAACGGTCGTAGATGGACTCATGAATGAGGGCGCGGGAGGGACAGGTGCATACTTCGCCTTGGTTGAAGGCGAAGAGAGCGAGACCCTCCAGTGCTTTGTCGATGTAGTCGTCTTCCTGCTGCATTACATCTTCGAAGAAGATGTTGGGCGACTTACCACCAAGCTCGAGCGTAATCGGGATAATGTTCTCCGAGGCATACTGCATGATCATGCGGCCCGTCACGGTGGAACCTGTGAACGCCACCTTGTTGATGCGAGGATTCGTGGCCAGCGCCTGACCGACTTCGCGACCGAAGCCGTTGACGATATTGAGAACGCCATCGGGCAGCAGATCCGCAATCAGTTCCATCAAGATGAGGATCGAAACAGGCGTCTGCTCTGCGGGTTTCAGCACAACACAGTTGCCCGCTGCGAGAGCTGGGGCCACTTTCCACGCAGCCATGAGAAGCGGAAAGTTCCATGGGATGATCTGCCCAATGACACCGAGTGGTTCATGGAAGTGGTAGGCCACGGTGTCGTGATCGATCTCCGAGATGCCGCCTTGTTGGGCACGTATCGCGCCAGCGAAGTAGCGAAAGTGATCGGCGGAGAGGGGCACGTCCGCAGCAGTGGTTTCGCGGAGCGGTTTGCCATTGTCCCAGGTCTCGGCCGCAGCCAGAAGATTGGTATTGTCATCGATTCGCTGAGCGATTTTGAGCAGCACATTGGAGCGCTCCGTGACCGAAGTCTTTCCCCATGCGGCCTTCGCCTTATGTGCGGCGTCGAGAGCCTTTTCTACATCCGCGTTGTTGGATCGCGGCACCTGGCAGAGTAGCTTGCCTGTCACCGGAGTGATGTTGTCGAAGTACCTGCCGTCTACGGGCTCCACCCACTGTCCGCCAATAAAATTTCCATAGCGTTTGCGAAACGGCACTTCCAGTCCATAGTGTGCGGGATCAATCTGAACTGCTTCTGAGGTGGTCATCGTTTCCCTTCCTTCGGCTCGGCCTTGGTCGAGCCATTTTGTCGGGGATTATTCTGCGCCCACCGTGAGGCACTTGCCAAGTGATCCGGACTAAGTACGTGAGACGATTCGAGCTTCTAACGTATCCAGGAGGGGAGTCTGCTCTGGTCTTATGTAAACGCGCGCGCGAGGTGTAGAAAACCAGGAGCCGCGATCGACCTCAGGAATTTCCAGCCGCTTGCCGGATCTGGGAGGCCATTCTATTTCGCAGGTGTTGCTCTTGAGTTGGGTCGGGTCACAGTCGCCTTCGAAGGCCCAGGCGATCACAACCTTTCCGCTCTTCTGGCGAATCGACCCTAGCTCTATGAAATCTCCAATTGCTATGAAGCCAGTCTCTTCGCGGAACTCGCGCTGTGCGGCCGCAAGCGGTTCTTCATCCGGCTCATACTCCCCTTTCGGGATCGTCCAGACGCCCTCATCCTTGTTGGCCCAGAATGGACCTCCGGGGTGAACCAGAAAAACTTCGAGCCCATCCTTCTGGTTTCGATACATCAGCAGACCCGCGCTGCGTTTTGAAGCTTTGCTCATCGGCTGTCAGATGCTGGCGTGTTTTGCTCTGTGAGGGCGTGAGTTGAAGCGGCGTCGCTTCCTAGCTCCCCTGCGGCGAGAAGCGCCCACGCAACCAGCACCGGCTGACCAAATAGGCGCGCAAAACGCTTCTCATCCGTATCCAGGCCGAATGCGTCGCGGTGGTCCACGTACTGCGCGATGTTTCCGGGAAAGATAGCGGTAAAGAAAGCAGCTGCCGCCAGGCCGGTCAAGCGCCGCTGACGCGGAAGTGCCAGAAGCGCCGTGCCAAGTGCGATTTCAGCGACGCCGGACATGAGGACGACGTCATCCTTATCCAACGGAACCCAGTCTGGCACCTGCGCATGAAAGGGTTTACGTGCAAACGTTAGATGAGAAGTACCTGCAAACGCCAGCATCCCACCCAGCGCCAGCCGAGCGATCCTCTGGATCTTTGTTTCTTTCTTCTCGCTGTGAGACACGACCATAGACACCCCTGATTAGCTTCTTGAGATGCAGGATCGGCGCTTGTCGTTACCGTCGATAGATTTCAGCCCGCAGAACAGTCACGACCGTTGACCCTCCGCAATTCCCTTCTGCGCTTCTATCCTCGACTTTCGCAGCGAGGCAACGGGATCGGTGGTTGGGGCGTATTCCATCGCGATGAAGCCGTTGTAATGCAACCTGCCTAGACTGCGATAGATATTCGTGTAATTGATCTCACCCGTCCCGGCCTCATTGCGACCTGGAACGTCCGCGATATGGACCAGACCCACCCATTCGATATTCGCTTCGAGCTTTTCGATCAGGTTTCCGGCTCCACGTTGCTCATGGTAAAAGTCGTACAACACCTTCACATTTGGCCGGTTCACTGCACGTACGATCTCGAATCCGTCCTTCACGGACGTCAGGAAGATCGTGGGATTTTCAAGCAGATCGATCGGTTCGATCACGATATTGATCCCATTTTTTTCGGCTACGTCGGAGGCTCGCTTCAGGTTGTCCACAGCGGCGGCGAACTGCAGCTTTGGATCGATATCGAGCCTCTTGCCGGACTTGATGTTGATCTGCGGGCATTCAAGCCCGTTCGCCACATGGCAGTGAGCTGTCACCCGCGAAACGAACTCTTCGGTTTGGTCAGGAATGGCGAAACTGGCCTGCAGGCCGCTGAGCATATCAATCATCACACCGGAGGAGCGCATCTTCGCCATCATGCGACGCTGTTCTTCGGGCGTCCACTTCTGGAAGAAACTAATCAGTTCCACGCCTTGATAGTCGGCTTCGGCGACGATCTCGATACAGCGTTCATACGAGTCCACTTTGAGCATCGCAATTTCGCACGAGAAGCGGTTAGCCGAAACTGAGGTTTTTGCTACCTGGGCTGCTGCACGGAAGAAGGTTCCTTCCAGTGCGGCTGCCGCAATCAACTGCGCGAAGTTGCGACGATTCATGACGCTCCTGAGGCTCCTTTTAGGAGCGATACGAGTGTAGCCATGGAGAACAGCGAGCACAACGCCAAAGCATGCCCCACGTCCCAAAAGCGGGAGATGGGGCACCCGGTCTCGTTAGGTCCTGGAGTGTTGTGACTCGGAGGGAGCTTGATAACTGATCGCAAGCTGCGGAGTATCCAAACGCTCGTTCATGCGGTGTTTTGAATGCAGACTCGCTTCCAGGATGCCGGTGGTAAGCAACGTGCGCTGGATGGAATAGGGCGCGCTGCGTGTCTGGTACATCTGCTCGATCTTCGCCGTGAGGCACGCGGAGTGCGTCTCGTTTGGCGCTGGCGTCATGAAGAACTGGGTGGAGACGATACCATGTCCCGTCACTCGCGCCGCAATGTTGAAGTCCCTGATCGCGCCATTCAGCAAGAGCATCGTTCCGCGTGTGCCGTCGGTGTACTCAACGCAGACTGCAGAAGGATCCTTGACCAGCTGCGGCAACAGGCCGGGAGCGGTCAGATCCTGCGTGCGACCGTCGAGCCAGGTGAGGCCAAGCGGAGTGTCGCTACGTGAGAGCGCTGAGCTGAGGAGATCTTTTGACCAGCGCCCTGCCGTCCCTGCCGCCCAGACATCATCGCCTTCGAGCAGCTGTACATACTTCACACCGGTCTCGCCACCCTTACGCCGCTCCAGCATGCATTGCATCGCCTCAAGCGCGTCAAAGCCCGTGCCCTGCAAGCTGCCAACGCCCACCATGACCGCTTCCTGCACCTTCGCTCCGAAGGGGATATCCGTATCCGGAAGACGCCATGTCACCGGCATGGAAGCGCCTGCAAGCAGCGGAAACTTGAGACGCTCCGCAGTCTTCACCATGCTCTGCGCTTCGATGTAACTAAAGGAGAGCTGCTTGTGGTTGAAGTAAGGAACCGCGTGTCCATCTGTCTCAAAGACCTGGGCACATTGCTGGAAGAAATCGAAGTTCGGAAGAAGGATCTCTCCCCTGTCGTTGCGCGGGTACTCGTCATCTTCGTTGATCGTCAGGACGGCATCCACGGCCAAACGGTTACCGCCACAACGCAGAGCTTCGGGAATATTGCGGCAGAGACGAAATCCAAACTGCTTGGCGCGCGCTTCGCTGAGATCGCTCATCGGTCCAAGCTCCTGGAGAGGAGGGACTGGCGGCGGGGGCGGCGGAGCGGCAGGCGCTTTCTTTTCGCCCACGCGGCGCTGATCGTCGTGTAACGCAGGAACGCCAGGCGTTGGGCGAAGCCACGCGGCCTTCAGATTGCCCGACATTGCCTTCTGAAATTCATTAGGTCCCGCCTCCGCTTTACGGATACGTTGATCGACGTAGAGCGAGACGACCTTCACCTCAGGCATGTGCCAATCGCCCTCGAAGGGATAACCCACCATGAAGCGATCTGCGATCGTCTGCAGGGCCGAACCTTCACGATAGACACTGCCAAGGATCGCCAGACGCAGAGGGCCTTTGCCATTCTCCTGACCGAAGGCAGAGCGCAGCAGTGGACCATTTGCCCACAGAGCAGACGACAGAGCGGAATAACCTACAAAGCGGCGGCGGGTCAGCATCAGCTTCTCCAGTACGAAGATTCGGGGTAGGGTTGATACGTAACTGTGGCCAGCTCGGGCGTCTCGATGCGCTTACCCTTGGCTTCACTTTCAACACCGGCGATCAGAAGACCGCTCGTCAGCAACGTTCGCTCCACGGGATACTGAGCCTTGCCCGTGAGGAACATCTTCTCCGCGTTATAGACAAGCGGTGTGAAGAAACTCGCCAACGTAGTGCGGCCGTCGGGCATCGGCAGATACATCTGCGTGGAGAACGGCTTTGGCTGTCCCTCAATCTGAGCGGCAAAGGTGAAGTCTCGCACCATGCCCCCAAGGAGAAGCATCGTGCTCTTCAGGCCATCGCGATGTTGATAGTGATACGCCACCGGGTTGGGCACGATCGTCTTCATCTGCTCGATCGTGGGAAGCATATCTGTGAACGTCGGGACAGCGGCCCGCAACGTAGCGCTTCGACTGAGCGCTGCCCGCACCAGCTTCTGTGACCAGACACCACTCTCGTGTGCCTTCCAGAAGTTCTCTCCGCGATACGTCTGCAGCCATTCGACACCGGACTCGCCACCCTTGCGACGCTCCAACATGCACTGCAGCGTCTCCAGACCATGGAAGTCATAGCTCCCCATTCCACCGTATCCGATGGAGATCGCTTCTTTTGTCGTGGCACCGGTTGGAAACTCGACGGAAGGAACTCTCCATGTGACCGCGAGGCTGGATCCGCCTTGGAAAGGAAATTTGAGTTCCTTAGAAACCGCGACCATCTTCTTGCACCAATCCCACTTCCACGAGAGCTCTTTGTCATTGAAGTAAGGCACGGCGCGCCCGCTGGCACGAAAGACCGCCGTGATCTTCTCGAAGAACTCATAGTGCGGGTGCATGGTGATGCCTTCGGGACTGAGCGGATAGTTGCCGTGCTCTCCTACCACCACTACGCCATCCACCGCGAGCTTGCCTGTGCCAAGAGTCAAAGCGTCTTCGATGGAAGTCGCGATTCTCAGCTTCGGATGCCGGCCTGAGCGCTCCTGCGTCAGATCGCCCTCACCATCGCGCTGATCTACATAGAGCGAAACCAGGTCCATCTCAGGATAGTGATAGGCCCCGTTCAGACCATAGCCTTCCAGGAAACGATCCACGATGTGTTGCGGGTGCAGCATTCGCTTATAGGCGGTCACCACGGCTGCAAGCTGCGGGCGCTTCGGTGTTGTTTCTGCCATGCAGAACCTCTTCTGGATGTTTGCTTTGCGACGAAGTATACATACGCCCCATAACAAAGCACATATGAGGTTTGTCCTACGTGCATGGCGCTCCGCAGGTCGTACACTCCAAGAAGCCATGCCTACCCGCCGCCGTTTCCTTCGATACGCCGCCGCCGCGCCTGCGATGCTGAGCACCGCTTCGTGGAGCGCTGAAATCTCCGCACCTCAGATCTCTGCACGGGCCATGGCCATCCACAAACGCGCGTTGATCTTCGACGGACACGTCCATGCACTGGACCGCGAGTTCTATCACGGTGGAAGCATGGGAACACGAACGACGATTGGCCAGTGGGATCTGCCGCGTGCGCGTGAAGGCGGAGTGGGGGCCTTCTTTCTTTCGGTCTTCACACCGGAGGAGTATTACCCTGCACGTTTCGAGACCAAGCAGGCGTTACGCAGGATCGATCACGCACTTCGGCAGTTGGAGATGAATCGCGAGCATGTGGAACTCGCGCTGAACGCGGCTGATATTCTACGTATTCGCGCGAAGGGAAAGATGGCCGCGGTGCTCGATCTCGAAGGCAGCTATGATCTCGACGGCGACCTTGGCGTTCTCCGCGAACTGTACGCGCTTGGTCTGCGCTCGGCACAACTCTCCGCGCACAACTGGAACCAGAACTATGCAGACTCATGCTGCTCAGCGCCGAAATCGAAGGGTCTGAATGACCACGGACGTGATGTGATTCGCGAGATGAACCGGCTAGGCATGGTCATCAACGTTTCTCATTCTTCGGATGAGACGGTCTCGCAGGCGATTGATGTCAGTGATGTTCCCGTTGTCGCTACGCATCACGGTCTCCGCGTTGTGAACAACATTCCAAGAAACATGCCGGACGGTCTGCTAAAGAAGCTAGCCGCGAAGGGCGGTGTCTTTGGCTTCCAGATCGGCAGCGAGTTTGCCTACCCGAAGGAATACGACTGGCTCACTGCGCAGCGGAAGAAGACCTTCTGGGATACCGCGAGCATTCCCAATCGCGTGAAGGGCAAGACCATCTATGAAGTGGATGAGCTTGTCGCTCCGCAGTTCCCCATGCTCGGCGCGCAGGTGCCGGAGTCCGTCATGATGAAGGTGGATGACTGGGTGGCCGTGGTCGATAAAGCAATTCAGTTGGTGGGTGAAGACCACATCGCCATCGGTACAGACTTCGACGGTGGGCCCACACTTGCGCGGGGGATGCGCGATGTACGCGATCTTCCCATGATCACGGATGCCATGTTGCGCCGCGGTTATTCGGAGGAGCGGATCGATAAGTTCTGGGGCGGCAATCTGCTGCGTGTCTTCGGACAAGTGACGCATGCGTCGGGAATTACAGAGCCTCCACGCGCTTCCTGAGTCCCTGCGCATCGAAGGGCGCTTGCACCTTCGCGTCATTGTCGAAGTAGACGAAGACATCGCGGCTATTCAAGCGAGGCGCATCCGTCGAGCTCGCCCGTTTTCCATCGTGCACTTCGCCTCCACTCCTCCAGGTGTTGACGCGCTGAGCCCATCGGTCGAGCTCTTTCTCGCTGTATCCACTTGTATAAAGCTGTTCACTTCCGTGCAGGCGGCAATAAACAAAGTCCGCTGTGACATCCATGAGCAGAGGCCATTCCACTGTGTCCGCCACGACAAGACCGATCTTCTTCCTGCGCAGAAGCGCGATGAACTCTTCGCAGGCAAAGCTCTCATGGCGTATCTCCATGGCGTGCCGTATCGGAAGATCTTCATTGACACGTGTCCAGTCTCTGCCGTCGAGACGCTCATCATGCTTGCGCGCAAGTTTTGCGGCCTGCCGTTGGGTGCGCGGAAGCATATCGATGAACTCAGTCAGAACCTCAGGGTTAAACCTGAAGTTTGGTGGGAACTGCCAAAGGATAGGCCCCAGTTTAGGGCCGAGCTTCAAAACACCCTGCGCGAAGAAGTTTGCCAGAGGCGTCTCAACATCGCGCAGCTTCTTCATGTGCGTGATGAAGCGCGATCCCTTGATTGCGAATTGAAAATTATCCGGCGTTTGCGCAGACCATTCGGCAAAGCTCTTCGGCTTCTGCAGCGAGTAGAACGAACCGTTGAGCTCAATTGTTGGGAAGGCGTTCGAGGCAAACTCAAGCTCACGTCTTTGAGCGAGCTTCTCCGGATAAAAGACGCCGCGCCAACCTTTGTATCGCCAACCTGAGATCCCGATACGGATCTCGCCTGCCCGCTCTGCCATCCGGAAGCCCCTCCCCGTTTGGATGCGGTCGAGAGGCTGTACGTTCATCCAGCAGTCGCGCTTCGTGAAGCGAGCGCCTCGTCCACGGATTTCGTCCACAGCGGCATCGTCCAACCAAAGACGTCCTGTAGCTTCGTGCAATCCAGACGCGAGTTCAGCGGACGTTTGGCGGGCGTCGGATACTCCACCGTTGGGATGGGCTGAATCTCGGCGAAGGACTGGTTGGGATGGCGGGCTTTTCCATCTGCCACAATGCGCTTCGCGAAATCGAACCACGTCGCCTCTCCACTCCCCGCTGCGTGATAGATGCCGCTATGGTTCCCGACAAGTTCCTCCGCACTCTGCCCTTTACCTCCATCTTCCAGCCAACGAAGAAGGTAGGCAGTCATCGCCGCCAGATCCAAAGCAGAGGTAGGCGCACCGTGCTGATCGTTGATGATCGAAAGCTTCTCTTTCTCCCGCGCCAGCTTTGCAATGGTTCCGAGGAAGCTTTTCCCATCGGCGGAGTAAACCCAGCTTGTGCGAAAGATGAGATGAGCGGCCCCCGATGCAGCCAGCGCGCGCTCTCCCTGCAGCTTTGTCTGCCCATAGACATTCAGCGGTCCCGTTGTGTCGGTTTCTTTCCACGGCGTACTTCCACTGCCATCGAAGACGTAGTCGGTTGAGAAGGCAATTACGGCGGCGCCGATCCGCTTGGCCTCTTCCCCAAGGATGCCCGGAGCGACCGCATTCACTGCATGTGCAATCTCCGACTCTGTCTCGGCTCGATCCACGGCTGTATACGCGCCGGGATGTACGACCCAGCGCGGTCTGACAGCAAGCATTATCTTGCGAATCGACGCGGCATCGCTCAGATCGAGTTCGGATCGGGATGGTGCGATCACCATTCCCAAAGAGGCCAGCAATGGTTGAAGCGCCGCGCCCACTTGTCCAGTGGACCCGGTGAGCAGAATTCTATTGTTCAAGGACAAGTTCGCTGTCTTTCCGCATCGCGCAGTTTATGTAAATTGCTGTAGACCCTTCGCGTTGAGGGCCTTTACCACTCCGCCCACCTCCTGCGCACCTTCGCGGGTGGTGATGAGAAGCGCATCCTCGGTTTCGACGACAACGAGGTCATGCACACCGACGAGAGCAACCTGTTTTCCGGGAGCGTAGACGTAGTTGCCTGAAGAGGTCAGAACCACACTTCCGCTTGAATCTACGACGTTCGCGTGGCTGTCACAAGAGCTCGTCTGCTGAGAGATCTGGTGCTCATGCAGGGCCGTCCACGAGCCAAGATCGTTCCAGCCAAACTCTGCTGGAATACAGTAGACGTTCGACGCTGACTCACCTTTGGCGGAGCGAGGCTCAAGGACGGCATAGTCGATGCTGATGTTTTCACATAGAGGATAGACACGCGCAAATGTCTTTTCGAAGTCTGGCGTTCCATTCGCGTCCGCGATCTCCTGCAGCTGTGCCGCCAGTTCGGGCGAATGCTCTCGGAGAGCGTTGCAGAGGGTCTTCGAGCTCCACAGGAAGATGCCACTGTTCCACGCGAATCGTCCGGAGGCTACAAACTCTGCCGCACGCTTGCGGTCGGGCTTTTCAGTGAAGCGGTGAACATGCCGTGCGGGAAGCGGGAGACCCTGCACGATGGAGGCGGCATCACCCTGTTCGATATATCCGTAACCGGTCTCCGGCCTTGTGGGTGGAACGCCGAGCACAACGATATTCTCTCCGGCAGCAGCGATTGCAATGCCGGTTCCCAGCGCCACCGCGAAGCGATGCGGATCCATGATGACGTGGTCCGACGGGAAGATTCCGATCACTGCATTAGGCTGTTCGCGCTCGAGCAGAAAGGCCGCCAGGCCACAGGCAGGCGCGGTATTTCGAGCTGCGGGTTCACAGATGAGGTTTTCCGGAAGAACCTCCGGAAGCTGCGTCTGAATTGTTTGCGCAATGATGTCATTCGCGATGATGCGAATGTTCTCTTTATCCGCGACGAGCATGAGTCGATCCACTGTCTGCTGAATCATCGTGCGATCGCCGTCGAGAGCCAGTACCTGTTTTGCGCGCGCACGGCGACTGCGTGGCCAGAAGCGCGTTCCGCTGCCTCCTGCGAGAATCACGGGAATAAAAACGGCTGGCGAATCTTGTGCTTCAGAACGCATTCATGCTCCTCTTCGATCTGGTTTCTATGGGGAACTATTCCGCAGTCTTATTGTCAGCATAAAGGAAAAGGAGCACTGCGCAGACCGAGGATCATCATCGCGGAAGATGACATAGTCAGACATGCCCCTGTACGGATACGATGGACACCGGAAGTATACAAAAAGCGGAGCGCGCGAGATGAAGCAACTCTGGACGGGAATACTCATGACGGGTTTGACAGCAGGTTTAGGGATAAACGCACATGCTACGGTGACCAAAGCGCCGTTTGGAAAGCTTCCCGACGGCAAAACCGTTGAGATCTATACGCTGAAGAGCTCCACCATAGAAGCCCGAATGGTAACCTTCGGAGCTCGTATCGTCAGCGTTCGGACGCCAGATCGCGCCGGACATGTGGCAGATGTGGTCCTTGGTTACGAGAATATCGAAGGTTACCTCGCAGACAAGAAAACATACTTTGGTGCGATTGTGGGCCGATATGGGAACCGTATCGCCGGCGGTAAGTTCTCTCTCAACGGCAAATCGTATCAAGTCCCCGCGAATGACCATGGCAATTCCCTGCATGGTGGAACCAGTGGTTTCGACCAGAAGGTATGGACGGCGAAAGAAGTCAGTAACGGCGTTGAGATGACCCTGGTCAGCCCCGATGGCGACATGGGCTTCCCCGGCACACTGACCACGCACATTACCTATACTCTTCAGGGAAATGCGCTTCACATTGACTACGTATCGACTTCGGACAAGGATACTGTCCTGAATCTCACGAACCACAGCTACTTCAACCTGAACGGAGATGGCGCGGGGGACATTCTGAGCCACTCCATCACGATTGACTCCGAGCATTACACGCCTGTTGATGCCACGCTGATCACAACGGGCAACATGGATACCGTGGCGGGGACGCCGATGGACTTTCGTCAGCCCCACACTATGGGTGAGCGCATCAACAACGACTTTGCTCAACTCAAGCTCGGCGGCGGCTATGACCATAATTGGATCTTGAACGGTCCCAGCGGCGTGACGAAGCGCGCAGCCTTCGTGCTGGATGCTGCGTCTGGACGTACGCTCACTGTCACCACCACCGAACCCGGCGTACAGTTTTACACTGGCAACTTCCTCGATGGTTCGTTCAAAGGCAAAAACGGAATCAGCTATGGCAAACGAACGGGCTTCTGCCTGGAGACGCAGCACTATCCCGATTCACCGAATCATCCCGGATTCCCCACAACAGAACTGAAGGCTGGACAGGCCGCGAAGTCCACCACGATCTTTACCTTCGGGGTGCAGAAATAGATTCAAGCCTCAGCCGTTCATTTTGTTGCGCGGCTGAGGCGCTCCATCTCGCTCCCTGCAAGTAAAAAGGCTCCAAGTCCCTTGAGATCGTTCGTGACTACTTGTTCGTGAATGTAGTACTCGTAGGTTCCTGAGCGGTACGGTTTGCCCCCAAGACCGGAGACGGCAACTGTGCCCTCCAACTGCAGGCCTTTGCCGTCAGCAGTTGGTCGCACGAAGGTTTGTTCAATCCCCTTCCATCCCTTTACTGCTGCAACCTTGTATTTGGGCTCGATCCAGCCCAACCGCGATCCCTTGGCCAGCGCATAGACAAACATGCAGGCGGCGGACGACTCTTCAAAGTTTGCTGGTTCGTCCCGCCCGGTCAGAACATCCCGCCATAGCCCGGTCTTGGAGTTTTGAGTCGCAACGATCGCAACGGCGGTACGGTTGAGCGCAGCGACCAAATCCGCGCGTTGCGGATGCTCGCGTGGAAAGGACTCCAGCACATCGACCAGGGCCATCGCATACCATCCCATCGCCCTCGCCCATACCTCAGGCGAAAGCCCGGTTGTCTTATTGGCCCAGGCCATCTGCTTGCTCTCATCCCATCCATGGAAGAGCAGGCCCGTCTTTGCATCATGCATGTGCTGATCCATCAGCAGGAGCTGGTGAGCGATGTCGGAGAAGTCTTTTTCTTCTCCAAACATTTTGGCGTACGCCGCATAGAACGGCTCGGCCATATATGCCCCGTCAAGCCACATCTGGTTTGGATAGATCCGCTTGTGCCAGAACCCACCATTCGCCAGGCGAGGCTGGGTTTCAAGCTCCATGCGCATCTCCTGCGCTGTCGCGACGTACCGCTTGTCGTGCGTCTCGCCATAGAGAAACAGCGCGGCGCGCCCCATCTCGAGATTATCCAGGGAGTGCGCCTCCGGCTTGAACTCCTTCACCTGGCCTTCACTGGTCAGTAGCGGATCAACGGTGGCACGCACGTAGTCCAGGTAGCGGCGATCTCTAGTTACCTCATACATTGCCGCCATACCGTCGAGCAGTGTACCGACCTCGTACTTCCAACCCGTGGAGCCTCTATACAACATCTTTCCTGAAGCATCGCGCTGCGTCTCCGCCAGCACGGTATCCGCCATCCGACGGGGTGTGGATACAGGTGCTGCAGCCGACATGGACACACTCAAGACAGTGAGATTTAGAGCGATACATGGAGCAAAGCATTTCCGCATGTTCTATCTCTTCCTTCCTTCAACTTTCCGGGAACATATCCACGAGCGGCGATAGACCAGTTTCCCGAAGGGCGATGTTTTATGGTCCCATCACCTCATCCTCTTCGATCCGCAGGAAAGGATAGGAAGCGAGTTCATCGAAGGACGGCACCACATCCGACGCCGCATTCCCGGGAACTGATCGTGATGCGGAACCTTCATTCTTCTCCGCGGAACAAGGTACGTCAGATCTGTATTGAAAGTAAACACGCACATGAGACTGCAGTGATCTTCCCGCCGAGATGGGAGCATTTTGCTGTTACCTCTTGAGGCAGGTATCTCGGTTTACAAAGCAAAGATTGTGACACGCCGCATTCATCGATATCCGTTATGATGGACGGCGCACTGGACAGCGCTGCTCTTCCGGCCTTCAAGCCCGGAGGATTCAGATCATATAGCCACTTTTCTGCTTTGCTGAGCCCCGATTGGGGCTGGAGGAAGTTGCCGCATGCGTCTCAAGCCCTTTGGACATCGCCCACTGTTGAAGCATTGCAATCGCTTGCTTTTTGCTTCCTTCCTCGCCTTCTCTATCCTCAGAGATCCTCTCTTTGCGCAGCAAGCGCCCATTAATAAAGCTCCCGATATTACCAAGGTGCCGACGCTCTACGTCGTCCCCTATGCTCATCTGGATACGCAATGGCGTTGGGAGATGCCACAGACCATCAGCGAGTATCTGCTGAAGACATTGAAGGTGAACTTCGATTACATCGACAAGTATCCGCATTACGTCTTCAACTGGACCGGTTCGAATCGCTATCGTTTGATGAAGGAGTACTTCCCGGATGACTACGCGCGGTTGACGAAGTACGTTGCCGCTGGACGTTGGTTTCCTGCGGGATCTTCCGTAGAAGAAGGCGACGTCAATCTGCCCAGCGCGGAGGGGATCTTCCGCCAGATTCTCTACGGCAATGACTACTATCGCAAGGACTTCGGCAAATACAGCAACGAGTATATGATCCCGGATTGCTTCGGCTTCCCTGCTTCGCTACCCGCGATCCTGGCGCATGCAGGCGTGAAAGGGTTCTCCACACAGAAGCTGAATGCCGAGTGGCAGCCCGCGCCGAAGATCGGCGGCCCCGGATCTCCCGAACAGACTCCTGAAGGCATCCCCTTCAACGTCGGCCTATGGATAGGCCCTGACGGTAGCAAGGTGATCGCAGCGTTGAACCCGAGCGGCTACGGCAGCAATGTGTACACCGATCTGAGCAAGGAGAATCCACCGGTTCCGATGCCTGTGCTCTCGGCGGAGGAGATGGCCACGTTGACCGCACAACAGAAAGCAGCTTTGACAAGAAATCGCACACGCAACGGCGAGCCAAACTGGGTCAAGCGCATCGATCTGGATGGCAAGGTGACAGGCGTCTACGCCGACTACCACTACGTCGGTACAGGCGATATCGGCGGAGCAACGCAGGAGTTTTCCGTGAAGCTGCTGGAAGCCATCGCAACGAAGAGCGAAACCATTCTGCCGCCACCGCCACGCCCAAATTTTCTGAAGCCTCTCCCGCCCTCGACGGTAAGCGTGCGTGTGGGTGAAGGCCCTGTACACGTCATTGAAACCGAGGCCGATCAGATGTTCAACGACATCAAGCCGGAGATGATGACGAAGATGCCTACGTACAAAGGCGATCTCGAACTCATCAATCACTCGGCAGGTTCGCTCACCTCGCAGGCTTATCACAAGCGTTGGGTTGTGAAGAATGAACTTCTCGCAGAAGCAGCAGAGGAGACTTCCGTCGCGGCAGCCTTGATGGGCGGGCGCGCTTATCCGCAACAGCGAATGAACGATGCCTGGACGCTGGCGCTCGGCGGGCATTTCCACGATACCGCTGCGGGAACGGCCACACCTCGCTCCTATGAGTTTGCCTGGAACGATGACATCATCGTAGCCAATCAATTCGCAGGCATACTCACAAGCGCTACCGAAGCAGTCGCTTCGGGCATGAACACGCAAGGTGCTGGAACACCCTTAGTCGTCTTCAACTCGCTGAACATCGATCGCGAAGATCTGGTGGAAGCGAAGGTGCCCTTTGCGGGTGCGGCTCCGAAGGCTGTTCGCGTCAAGGGACCAAACGGCGAAGACATCCCGGCGCAGATGCAGGACGGCAAGGTGTTGTTCCTTGCCAAAGCCCCCTCGGTCGGCTTTGCCGTCTACGATGTGGCCGCAGCCTCTTCTCCAGCAGCCAGCTCCACCTTAAAGGTGACGGCCAACTCGTTGGAGAACGCGTGCTACAAAGTCCAGGTGAACGGTGACGGCGATGTGTCAAGCGTCTTCGACAAGAAGCTTAATAAGGAACTGCTGTCGGCACCGATTCGCATGGCCTTCTCCAACGATACTCCAAAGCAATGGCCCGCGTGGAACATGGACTTCGACCAGGAGCAGGCGGCGCCGGTAGGCTATGTGAGCGGACCAGCGAAGACTCGCATCAAGGAAAACGGCCCGGTGCGTGTCTCGATCGAGGTCTCGCGCGAGTCGATGGGATCGAAGTTCGTGCAGACGATCAGCCTCTCTGCAGGCGATGCGGGTAACCGCGTCGAGTTTGCGAACGAGATTGATTGGCGTAGCAAAAAGGTCAACCTCAAAGTAGCGTTTCCGCTTTCGGCTTCCAATCCCAACGCGACGTACAACGAAGAGGTGGGAACGATCGAACGCCCGAATGCGACGGAACGGCAGTTCGAAACCTTCTCGCATCGCTGGATCGATCTCACCGACGCAAGCGGCTCCTTTGGCGCAACAATCCTTACCGAAGCGAAGAATGCCTCCGACAAACCTACAGACAATACCATCCGCCTTACACTGCTCCGCACGCCGGGTCTACAGCCGACAGCAAACGGCGCTCCCGCCGGATACGCCGACCAAGCAAACCAGGATTGGGGACATCATGAGTTCACCTTCGGTCTCATCGGACACGCTTCGGGATGGCGCGAGGCGCAGACGGATTGGCAGGGATATCGTCTGAACGATCCGCTGCGTGCATTCTCGACAACGAAACACCCGGGCACATTAGGCAAGAGCTTCTCGCTGGTGCAGGTCAGCAATCCACGCGTGCGCGTCCTTGCTCTGAAGAAGGCTGAAGGAAGCGACGAAACCATCGTGCGTCTAGTCGAACTGGACGGAAAGCCTGCGCAGGATGTGCGCGTCTCGTTTGCGGCCCCAGTCAAAGCGGCACGCGAAGTCAACGGACAGGAGCAGCCGGTGGGCGAAGCAAAGCTCGATGGAGGCGCTTTGGTCACTTCGTTTGTCGGCTACCAGCCGCGCACATTTGCACTGAAGTTAGGCGCAGGCAAAGCGACCGTACCTGCGATCACTTCGGAAAGCGTCGATCTGAAATACGACCTGGCAACCGCAAGCAATGACGATACCAAGACCGGGGGCGGAGGCATGGATGGCAAGGGCAACGCTTTCCCTGCCGAGATGCTTTCGTCACAGCTATCCTTCCACGGTGTCGACTTCAAACTCGCAACCCCGGCTACCGGCACACCAAACGCCGTTGTAGCGAATGGCCAGACAATCCAACTGCCCGCAGGGAAGTTCAACCGCGTCTATCTTCTGGCTGCTTCCGTTGGAGGGGACCAGGAGACGGAGTTCCGCGTGGGAAGCAGTGCCACGAAGGTCACAATCCAGGACTGGGGCGGCTTTATCGGCCAGTGGGATACGCGTCTCTGGAAGAACGAAGACCATCGCGACTGGGCCATCTCGGCCCATCATCCGGAGTGGCCGGGCGACTTCAAAGCGCGTGAGGCTTCTCCGGCAGCTCTTCACTATCCAGAAGACTACGTAGGGCTGCGCGAAGGCTATGTGAAGCCAGCTGAACTGGCCTGGTACTCCTCGCATCATCACACGGCGGACGGTCTGAATGTGCCATACCAGTACTCTTACCTGTTCGCTTATGCCATGGACGTACCTGCAAATGCGAAGACACTCACCCTGCCGAAGAATGACAAGGTGCGTGTACTCGCAGTCTCCGTGGCGAATGAGAATCCGACGGTCATCCCGGCGCAGCCGCTTGCGGACACGCTTCGCCATACGACACAACCTACCTCACAAGAGCCACCTCTGTAGCGACAAACCGATTCATAACGTTCACGACAAAGCCCCGCAGATGCGGGGCTTTGTCGTGAACAAGCGATTTACTTTCCAAGCAATCCGTGCGGATCCAGTACGAACTTCTTCGCCGCACCGGAGTCGAAGGCTTTATAACCCTCGGCCGCATCGCTCAAAGAGATCACCGTCGCATTGACGATCTTTGCGATGGGTATCCTGCCATGGAGTATCGCCTGCATCAGCTGGCGGTTGTACTTCAGCACAGGAGTCTGGCCGGTGTAGAAGCGGTGCGACTTCGCCCAGCCGAGGCCGAAGCGCAGGCTGAGGTTTCCCGTCTTGCCTGCGGCATCTACCGCGCCCGGATCCTCCGTTACGTAGAGACCGGGAATGCCGATACCACCCGCAGCACGTACGACAGACATCAACGAGTTCAGCACCGTCGCCGGGGCCTCCTGCCCATCCTTGCCCTGCGCCTTGGCTTCAAAACCTACGGCGTCGATCGCAGCGTCCACCTCGGGCTTGCCCAGAATCTTTTCGATGAGCTCTCCAAGATTGTCGCCCTCACGCAAGTCAACCGGGACGAAACCAACATCGGCCACATGCTTCAGTCTGTCCGTATTCATGTCGCCGACAAGCACAACTGCCGCGCCCAGGATCTGCGCGGAAGCCGCTGCCGCCATGCCTACAGGACCTGCGCCGGCAACGTAGACGGTCGAGCCAACTCCAACGCCCGCTGTCACTGCTCCGTGAAAGCCCGTCGGCAGAATGTCCGACAACATGGTGAGATCGAGAATCTTCTCCATCGCCTGTGCCTTATCCGGGAATGGAATGAGGTTGAAGTCCGCGTACGGAACGAAGACGAACTCCGCCTGCCCGCCAATCCATCCGCCCATATCGACGTAGCCGTAGGCTCCGCCAGCGCGGCCAGGATTCACATTCAGACATACACCCGTCTGCTGCTCGCGGCATGTGCGGCATCGGCCACAGGCCACATTGAAGGGCACCGTGACCAGGTCGCCTACCTTGATGTACTCGACATCGGGGCCCGCTTCGATCACCTCTCCCGTGATCTCATGCCCCAGCACCATCCCTGTCGGTGCCGTCGTACGACCGCGCACCATGTGTTGATCCGAGCCGCAGATGTTGGTCGAAACGACCTTCAAAATGACGCCGTGCCCGACTTTCTTTCCTGCCGGGTTCTGCATCTTCGGGAAGTCGATCGACTGCACCTCCACTTTGTTCTGTCCGAGAAAAACTACACCACGATTTTCTGCCATACACCCTCCGACAACGTGCCACCTATTGGTTCAACGTTCGCTTCGGTTGACTGCACTGGACGCAGTATGCGCTTGTCGGTTCGCAGAGCGCGAACCCGGTATTGCCGCGCGAAGCGATTCTACTGCAGACGCAGGAGCGGTGTTGGAGAGACGAGGCGAACGGATGAAGTGGCGCACGGACCCCATTCTTTCGCGAAAATCCGCGAAAGAATGGGGCACGACGTTGTTGATTTTGAGTTCTTGTTACTTCGCTATCGAATCGGCGACGAGGCTTGTGGCTGGCCAGAGCTCGGGTTGGGCAGTCGTGTTCAACTCCACGGCCAACGCTGATCCCTGCATCGGTTCCACTTCGACGTTGAAGCCGTCCAGGGCCAACGCGGGAGAGTCGCCAGTAAGATCTTTCGTCGCCGCTTCAATCGTCACGGTACGTGTCTCCCCAGGAACCAGCGAGATGTAATTGTCGGAGTAGAAGACGGGAAGCACGCGCAGGCCGCCCGCTTTCTGACGAAGCTGAAGATGCGTCATCAGAGCAACGACCGGCGAAGGGTTGCGCAACGTCACGGTAAAAATCGTGCGATCCCCCTCTTTATGCGCGGTGCTTTCAGCGTGCAACCTGGCTTTGGGCAGACGGGACAGATCGGCGAACTGGTCCTGCTTTGTACTCTGCCAGTAGAAGTTCGTGGAGAGGAGCGAACCGTCCGCCGCCTTTAGATCCAGCTTGACGAAGTAAACAGCGGAAACATTTTCAGGAACTATCAGCGCCGCGACATCGGTAGTTTTGCTCCCCGCAGCATTTTCGACGGTCAGAGTCTGGTGCGCGATAACTTTGCTCTCCAGGTCGTAGAGATCTGCTTGTAGCGTGAGGTTGTGCAGATCGTCGGGCTGATTATTGACGACCTCAAGCTGTCCCGTAGCCTCGTTCAGCTGCACATGAATGTGCTCGCCCGCCTTCTTCACAGCGAACAACGAAGACTGGGGATCGAGATCGTAGTGGTAGAGCTGCCAGACAAAGCTGGGCTGTGCGGGATGACTCATCCACGTGATGATACCGGTGGTTGTCTTGAACATCAGTGCATTGCGCCCTTCGTACATCGCGCGATACGCTTCGTAGTTCGCGAGCTGGCCTTTGCGTACAAAGTCGGCAAGGTTGCGGATGTGTCCGAAGCGCGCGGCGAGTTCCGTAGGATAAGTGTCGCCGTGTTCTGCACCCTTGGCCATGTCGTGCTGCGCCCAGTCGTCGTTGATTGTCTCCCAGTCTCTCTTGGGCATCATGCCCTGGATCGATTCGATCGTAGGGATCGACATAGAGCCGACCTCGGTCTTGAAGCTCTCGTTGAAGGTGTAATAGAAGCGGGGAGCGCGCCAGTGGTACGGTCCATGCGAAGAGACACCGCGACCATCCGCGGAGTTGGATTGATAGAGCCGCGATCCATCGAGCTTGCCCATCATCGCCTTCAGCATGTCGTCCAACTCTTTTGGCGGATACCCTTCGTTGCGCGCACACCAGACAGCGATGGAAGGATGGTTGCGATAGCGAACGACCTTGTCCGTTACATTCGCCAGGTAAGTTGGGATATCTGTAACGTTTGGGCCGTCACTTGGATTGGGTTGAAAGAACTCATCCCACAATAGAATGCCGTACTTGTCCGCCATGTCATAGAAGTCAGGGTTAGTACTTTGGCCGACCCAGTTGCGGATCATATTCATGTTGGCAAGCGCGTGCATGTGAAACTGCGCATCCAGTCGTTCGCGTGGAACACGCTTCATACCCTCGTCGAGGCCCCAGTTACCGCCGCGCACCATCACGCGCACACCGTTAACGGAGATCGTGAGATTCTCGGAATCCGAGACCTGATACTCGATCTTGCGGATACCAAATTGCACGGTCTGCGCACTCGATTCTTTGCTGCCGGTCTCAAAGCGCACAGTCATCTGGTAGAGGTTCTGCGGACCGTAGCCGTTGGGCCACCAGAGTTTGGGGTCTGTGAGGTGAAGGGCCGCCATCGACTTACTATCCAGCGAGACTACTTTCTGTTCATGCGGAGCGATGGTGACCGGCGTACGGAACGTAATTTCACTTCCCTGCCCGTGGAGAACTCCGACGAGCGTTCCGGATACTGGCCCACCTGTCACGTTCTTCAGCGTCGTTGCAACCGTGAGGTCCGCTGTCGCGTGCGAAGGCGCAAGGTCAGCGGTGACAAAAGGATCCTTCACGACCACCGGGCCGGTGGACGACAAAGTTACAGGCAACCAGATACCGGTATCGCGGTCGCGAATAGCCGGTAACCAATCCCAACCGATGGTAGATAGAAACGTCGGTCCATCGATCGCTGTCTCTCCACCGTTGAGGCCTTCGCCAAGGGCGACGTTGTGTTCATGCGGTACGCCTGGGTGCGGCTGAGGACTGACCAGAACAGCGAGCGTCGCAGCCTTGCCCGGCTTCACTACGGACGTTATGTCGAAGTCGCCGCGGATGAATGCTCCACGCGTCGTGCCAACCTGCTTGCCGTTGACCCACACTTCGGATGAGTAATTGATTCCGGCAAAGTGCAGCCACGTGCGACGCCCCGCGTGCGAAGCGGGTACCGGAAACGATGTGCGATACCAGTAGCTGGTCTTATTCAGGCTCTCCGGGATCGGGCGCATGTTTTCGCCGTAGAGCGGTTCGGGGTAGACCTTGTTGTTCACGAGCGTGGTCAACACGGTTCCCGGCACTGTCGCCGGGTACCAGCCTTCGGGAGTGAATTTTGCGTCGGCAACGTTCGCCGCGGAAGCGGAGACCTTAGCCGCATCCTGCATCTGCCAATCGCCGATAAGTTGATCCGGCTGCTGAGCTTTGGCGACAAACGGAAAAAGGGCGACAAGCAGAGCGAAATTCTTAAAGTTCACGTTGTTTTCTTTCTGACAAGCTAAGACAGCAACTGTCCATCGCGCATGTGCACGCGTCTGTGCGCATACGATGCTGCTTCCTCGTCGTGCGTAATCATGAGGATGGTTTGACCTAGGCGTTCGTTGAGATCCTTCAACAGATTGAGAACCGCCTCCGAATTCTGACTATCGAGATTGCCTGTGGGTTCGTCCGCCAGAAGGATGGCCGGACCATTCACGATCGCGCGTGCGATGGCCACTCGCTGCTGCTGGCCTCCGGAGAGGGCGCGCGGCTTGTGCTTCAGCCGCTCCGCAATCCCCAGCAGACGCAGCACTTCGTTGAATGGTGCATCGAAGTCGGTAGCTTGACCGCCGATGTACTTCACGATCTTGATATTGTCTTCCGCCGAGAGTGTAGGCAACAGATTGTATTTCTGAAAGACGAATCCTACGGTGTCTTTGCGAAGATTCGTTCGCTCGGCGTTCGTCATGTGTGAAAGATCTTTGCCGCCGATGTGAACGCTTCCCGTCGAAGGCGGCGTCAGACCACCGAGGACGTTGAAGAGCGTTGATTTGCCCGATCCCGAGGTGCCGACGACCGCAATGAACTCGCCTTTTTGCACTTCAAGATCAACGCCGCGCAAAGCATGCACGTCGACCTCGCCGACCCGGTAGGTCTTGGTCAGCTGGCGCACTTCGATGATCGGAGTTTCACTCATAGGACAGTGCCTCCGTAGCGTCCTGGCGGACTGCCTTGATTCCCGGGATGATCGCGCCGATGAGAGACCCCACGATCGCAATCGCTCCCGTGATCGGCCACCATTTGTAGACGGTCTCCTGCGTCATACCGCCTGGAGCAAAATGCACGATCAGCCATTGCGTCAGATAGGTCAGCAGAATTCCTACCGCTGTACCGATCACCGCAAGCAGTAATGTTTCACGCAAAATCATGTTCAGAATCAGGCCGGAGGAACTTCCAACAGCTTTAAGAATGCCTATCTCTCGGGTCCTTTCCAGCACCGCTGTATACATGGCCATGAAGACGACGATGAAACCAACGATCATGGCAATGCCAATCACCACATAGATGAAGTTACGCAGCAGACCGAGACTATTCACCGACAGAAGCGAAGTGTAGTACTCCAACGTATAGATCTGATATCCAGGGTACTTTGCGCGTAGCGAATCGACGATGGCCTGGGCCTGGTTTGGATCGTCCACCTTGAGGTAGATCTGGCTCAAGCGGTGGGCGTTGGCGGTGAACCGTTGCAGTGCTTCCAGTCTCGCGCAGATGCGAGCGAGCTTGCCCGGTTCATAGATACCGGAGACGTGCCATTCCTGCGAGATCAGCTTTAACGTGCTTCCCACCTGAAGATGCTTCTCTCTTGCATAGGGTTCATCGATGATCAGGTCCGTATCCTGTGTAGGCAGACCACCCTGGACGAACCGGAAGCCTCCGCTCATCCTGGCGAACTCATCCATGTTCAGACCGGTGAGCGTGTCGAAGAGTTCCAGTGGTTGCACGATCGTGCCCGTCACCATGACAACGTGGGGCTCTGCTCGAAAGACATCCACAAGCTTGTCGCTCATGGGGGCGGAACTTACAGAGGAAATCGCAGACGTGCCGGGGGGACGCACCAGGATGTCCGCACCGGTGCCTCGTGCGCGCCGCGCTGATTCATGCAATGTGCCGTTGCTTACGCCCACCAACGTGAGGATCATCGTCACTTCCACGGCGATGGCCAAAATACTCAGGAGCGTACGAACAGGCCTGTGACCAAGATTGGCGAATGTGAGTTTATTCAGCAAGACCTGATCATTATAAAGAGGCGCATTGTTTCCGCGTGATGAAAGAAGGGGGCAGCACCGAAGTGCCACCCTGATGGAATAGCTTTTTCTTGAAGGCTTGAAGAGGTCTGCGCCTTCTAACGACGGTTGAGTGTGAAAGCCATCGCCTGAAAGTCTCCTCGAAGATCGACATCGACCCCAAAGTTCATGAGGTACGCTCCACTTGCGAAAGCAGGAGTGTTCGACGAAAGTTTTCCGGAGATAGTCTTAAGGTCGTAGATCGCGTTTTCGTCTAGACCACGCAGATGGATCCGAGGAAAGGGATAGTTCTGCGTGCTTGAGTGTAGAAAGGCGAAGGTGACGGCTTGTTTGCCATCGCGGGAGACGCTTTCGGTTACGGATGCCTCTCCCTCTCTCGGCGACATCAAGCGGTAGAGCGAACCACGCTGCACCGTCTCCCGGATGCCTTTGTAAGCGGAGACCATCTGCTTGGCCGTTGCAAAATCTTCCGGCTTCCAATCATTCAAATTTGCACCGATGCCTAGCGAGCCCTGCATGGCGGAGAGGAAGCGGTAGTCCAACGATACTGAACGGCGATTGACCCAGTTAGGAGAGTCCGTCACCCAGGCCATCATCACACCGGGGGTGTAGGCGTAGGTAAAGCCCTCCTGCAGGAACAGGCGATCGTAGGCGTCCGTATTGTCCGACGGCCAGACCTCGTCCGTATAGCGCATCACACCAAGGTCCACGCGGCTTCCGCCGCCGGAGCAGCTTTCAAACTCCGTGTTGGGGTGCTTCTTGCGCATCTGCTCCAGGATGTCGTAGAAGTTTCGTGTGAAGTCGACGTAGACGTTCTTCTGCTCGCCCACGGGAACCGCAGGCCATCCCGGCTCTGCCCAGTTGCGGTTGTAGTCCCACTTGATAAAAGAGATATCGTTTTCCGTGAGGAGCTTATCGAGCCACTGGAGCACATAAGCATGCACATCGGGGCGAGCCAGGTTAAGCACCAGCTGATTTCTTCCCTCGGTCTGCGGGCGTCCGGGGAAGTTCAGAACCCAGTCAGGATGTTTGCGGTAAAGATCGCTATCGGGATTGACCATCTCAGGCTCTACCCAGAGACCGAACTCCATACCCAGTGCGTGCACCTTATCGATGAGCGGCTTTAGACCGTGAGGAAACTTCTGCGGGTTCACATACCAATCGCCCAGACCGGCATGGTCATCCTTGCGCTGACCGAACCAGCCATCATCCATCACAAAGCGCTCGACGCCAAGTGTCGCTGCCTTTTCCGCGAGTGCTACCTGGCCGGGTTCGTCCACACGGAACTCCGTCGCCTCCCAGGAGTTATAGAGGACTGGGCGGAGCTTTGGTGTAGGCGCATGGGGAAGCACGTTATCGACTTCAAAGCGATGTAGAAGGCGGGATGCCTCACCTGCGCCGTGGCTTGAGTAGCCACCATAGAAATAAGGTGTCTGGAAGCGATCTCCCTTTTTGACGAGGTAAGAAAAATCAAAGGCGTTCGGTCCACCCGTCACCCGAACCTGTTGCATCGCGTCCTGCTCGATCGCGATCTGCCAGGAACCGCTCCAGCCCAGCGCGCCAAACCAGACGCTGCCTTCATCCTGATCCTTCGTAATGGCATGGTCGATCATGAACCACGGGTTGTTCTGCGCGCCCGTTGTCCCACGCCGGCTTTCGAGGACCGTCATGCCGCCGTTCACGGGTTGCTCCTGAAGATGCCACTCACCTGCCCATCGACCGGTGACGTAGCGCAGGCGATAGTCCGTCCCACGCGGAAGGTTCCAGGTTCCGGATGCCACCTGTTCGATGGTGAAAGGTGCTCCCGTGCGATTCTCAATCTCCGCGGAGCGACGGAGGATTCCCGTTTCGGGATCCATCCGGTACTGCAGCGTGACATAGACCTCGCGCGAGATGTCCTTCATCACGATGGCAAGCTCACCGTCACTCACCTTGTTCGAGACGTACTTGAGCACGAGATCGCGGTTGCCATCGGGAAAGGTGATCTTAAGATCCGGTTGCACGTACAAAGCGCTGCCCCAACCGACATACTCGTGTGGCGTCGTCGTCACAGGCGGGTCGAACGAAGCGTTGCCCTGTGAGGGACGAGCCGCGTCGAAGTGTTCCGTCGCGGGTAAGTGCTTGCCCCAGTAGAGGGTCTGCACCTGTTCGCTCCCATTTACGCCAAGAACATACGTCACGTCGCCACCATCGAGACGAAATACCCTCGTGGACGAGTCGAACTGCACATGCGCAGGCGTCGTCTCGGCAAGCAGCGGCGAAGCGGTTAGAACGAGACCACCGAAGGTTCCTGCAGCGAGAAAGCGAACCAGATTCCTTTGTACAAAGCGATAAGACCGTTTCAAGACAGCTCCCGCACGTAGAGAATTTACATTCATTATGCGCACTTTCCGTAAAGAGTGTTGAGCAGAAGAACAATGTCGCAATCGAAGGGAATTGATCCAATAAATCATTTGCTATGCAAGCGGTTGCATGACAAGATACACCCATGCCGCAAACGGGAGAGAACGCTTGGGATCGTTAGCCTGGATCGTCCTCGGGGCTTACTTCGTCCTGATGATCGGTGTCGGCTACTGGGCACGTAAGAAGGTCAAGACGGCCAGTGACTTTTTTACCGCGGGCGGCTCCATGCCCTGGTGGTTGTCCGGGATATCGCACCATATGTCCGGCTACAGCTCTGCTGTCTTCGTGGGATACGCAGCGCTGGCGTACACCTCGGGCATCACAGTCTACTTCTGGTGGGCGTGTTCCATCGCCCTTGCGCTGGCGGCGGGACTGGGGATTTTTCCGGCGAAGTGGTCGAGAATGCGCCAGCGATTGAACGTCATCTCCCCACTCGAATATCTGAAGATCCGCTATAACCTGCCGACGCAGCAGCTGCTGGGATGGAGCGGAGCTCTTCTGAAGGTCTTCGATGTGGGCGCAAAGTGGAGCGCCTCCGCGATTCTGCTCCACGCCTTCGCAAATGTACCTTTTTTCTGGGGAGTCCTTCTCACTGGTGGCGTCACGGTGGTTTACTCCGTGATGGGTGGACTATGGGCCGACGCGCTGACCGACTTGAGTCAGTTTGTGATTCAGCTTGTTGCCGGTGTCTCCATGCTGGTGGCCGTACTGCATCGTCTGGGCGGCGTGAGTTCGTTATGGACCATGTGGAGGTATCTTCCTGCGGAACATGTGAAGCCGTTCCATGGTGACTACACCGTGGTCTTCGCCGTGACTTATTTCTTTGTGAATCTCCTTTCTTACAACGGGGGAAGCTGGAGCCTGGCGCAGCGATTCATTGCCTCTTCCACCGGCAAAGACGCTCGCAAATCTTCCCTGCTTTCGGCCTCGCTCTACCTGGTGTGGCCACCGGTGCTCTTCTTTCCCATGCTTGCGGCGCCGATCATATTCCCTCACCTGCAGGATCCGTCAGAGTCCTATGCTCTACTCACAAAAACGCTGCTACCTTCCGGACTGATCGGGCTGGTGCTTGCAGGCTTGTTTGCACACACCATGGCGATGACTTCGTCCGACGCGAACGCCGTCTCGGCGGTCATCGTGCGCGATATCGTTCCGGTGCTTCGTGGCGGAAGAGACAAGCTGAGAGATGCGACGCAATTATTGTTGGGTCGTGTCTCGACGTTCTGCTTTCTTGCGCTCAGCATGGTTCTGGCGCTCTTCGCTTCGCACTTCGGTGGCGTGATTGGTCTGGTGATTCTTTGGTATGGTGCACTGATCGGGCCCATCGCTATTCCCATGCTGCTGGGCCTTCTGATGCCCTTCCGTCGCAGCGGACCTGCGGCAGCCATCGCATGTTGGGTGATGGGAGCCGCCACCTTCGGATTGGCCAAGATCTTCCCACCAGCGCAGTGGCTCGGTATGCCGTCGCGCTACGATAACGCCGTCGCCGTGGGCGCTCCCATGCTGGCGTCCTTCCTCACTTACGTGATCGTTGGCTACCTTGCTCCGCTGCATAGCGCGAGCTCAAGGTACTTCCTGCAGACACTGCAGGACGACATGCCCTCGGCACACATCGAATCAACTCTTACAGAGAATGCCACCATTCGGAAAGTCGAAGCATAATGATCTCCAACCCTGCATCCCTGAACACTTCCATGGACCTTCGGATCGAGCCGACACGAGACGCCCTGGGCAAAGCGGCTGCAACCGATATCGCTCAAGCGATACGCGAAGAGCTCCTCTCGAAGCCAATGCTGAGGATCATCTTCGCCGCGGCTCCCAGCCAAAGCGAGATGCTGACTGCCCTCATTCGTGAGCCAGGAATCGATTGGCAGCGCATCACTGCATTTCACATGGACGAGTACATCGGTCTTCCCGACCGCGCGCCTCAGAGCTTTGCCCGATGGCTCCGCGATGCGATCTTCGATCGCGTCCCCCTGGCTGGTTATCACCTGATCGAGCCGGGCAACGATCCTAAGAAGACATGTGAAGAGTATGCAAAGAAACTGGCAGAAGGCCCTATCGATCTCGTTCTCCTGGGTGTGGGTGCGAATGGACATCTTGCGTTCAACGATCCGCCAGCCGATCTGCAGGACCCGCTGTTTGTAAAGGTGGTGGACCTCGACGATGCTTGCCGGCAGCAACAGGTGGACGATCGATGCTTCGCGACCTTCGCGGATGTGCCTACGACGGCTATTTCTCTCACCGTGCCAACTCTGCTGCGAGGCGAGAGGCTATTTTGCTGTGTTCCAGGACCTCTCAAAGCCAAGGCCGTGCGCGCGATGGTGCGAGAACCCATCAGCGGAAACTGCCCTGCCACAGCTCTGCGCACCCATCCTCGATGCACGGTCTATCTCGATCTTGAGTCGAGCGCAGAGCTGAGTCGATGAGCTTTCTTTCGTGTCCGTTTCGATCTTCGGCAGCTAAACTTTAAGGTATGCGCGCGATCAAAATTAATCCGAGCCCAACGATCAGCGATGTGGCAAAAGCAGCAGGGGTTTCTACCGCAACGGTCTCCCGCGCTTTCAGTCGACCCGCAATGCTGCGTGAAGAGACGGTAAACCAGGTTCGCTTCCACGCAACCAGGCTCGGGTATCTGCCAAATCTCGCGGCGCGTGCGCTGAGCACGGGCAGGCAGGGAAACATTGCGATTGTTGTTCCCGATATCGCGAACCCATTCTTCCCTCCCCTGCTCAAGGCAGCACAGACCGCCGCAGACTTAGCGGGGTATAGCGTTTTTCTGGGCGACTCAGATGAGGATCCGGAGAGAGAGCAGCGGTTGGTAAACAAACTGGTCATGCAGGTGGAGGGATTTATCCTCGCATCTTCGCGGATGCCAAATAAGCAGATCCTCGAACTTTCAGAACGCCAGAGCGTCGTTCTCATCAATCGCGATACGCCCGGTCTTCCTCGGGTACTCATCGACACTGTCGCCGGGATCAACGCCGCGGTAGAGCATCTCGCGGAACTAGGACACAAGAGTCTTGTGTACATCAGCGGACCCGCCGCTTCCTGGTCCGACCAGCAACGGCGTTCGGCAGTGGGCAGCGCCGCCGTCCGCCACAAGATGAAGCTCCAGTCGGTTCACGCCAGACATCCCAGCTTCGATGCGGGAAGAGACGTCACGAGTACAGTGCTCGGCATGGACGTGACGGCGGCGATTACCTTCGATGACTTCGTAGCCCACGGCCTGCTCGCCGGACTTGCAGAACAGGGAGTCGTGGTGCCGCGCGACTTTAGTGTGATTGGATGCGATGACGTTCTGGGAGCCTCGACCTACCCTGCGCTGACAAGCGTCTCAGCCCGATGCGATGAGGCTGGCCGTATGGCAGCGGACCTTTTGATGGGTACCCTTCACACGAGAAGGCACGAGGATGTGCGTTGCCTGCTGGAGACATGGCTGGTGGTACGGGATACTACCGCCCCTGCTCCAGATTCATCTCTTTCAAAGGCGAAGAAGAAAGCGCATCCAAAGAGCGCGATAGAAAACCATGGTGTAATGCGCATGCGAAGCACTGTCTAAATTCATCGCCAACGATTCCATCCCGTTGTGGCTTATCCGAAGCCCCTATACTCGACGAACACCCTTGCTTCAACGCATCACTCGATCTCATTTATCTGGAGAGCCCCATGCTTCGCACGTCCCTGTCTGTTGCGGTTCTCGCTCTGCTTGCCACGCCTGGTTTCGCACAACAACAGGCGCTCTCACCGCACTCGATGTTCGAACCAGAAGCCGGGAAAGCAGCCGCCTCGCTCGCAGCAAGCACCAGCAAGTCGCCCGCAGACCTTCTGACTACTGGAGAAAAGACAGAGTGGAAACAGACTGCGCCCTACGCGGAGACGGTCGACATCATGCGTCGTATGGAACGGCGATCTCCTTATATGAAGGTGATTCAGTTCGGAACAACGCCCGAGGGGCGCCCGATGTATGCCATGGTGGTCTCTTCCGACCGAGCCTTCACGCCCGCAGCGGCGGCGAAAACCGATAAGGCCGTCATCCTCATCCAAAGCGGAATTCACTCCGGCGAGATCGAGGGCAAGGACACCGCCCTCATGCTCGTTCGCAATATGGTCATCACCAAAGAGCCCCACCAGGCCGATTGGCTGAAGAAAGCCATCTTCATTGTGATCCCTGTCTTCAATATCGACGGGCATGAGTCACGCAGCCCCTTCAATCGCCCCAATCAGAATGGGCCTGAAGTGGCAGGCACACGCGCCAACTCAGAACTGCTCAATCTGAATCGTGACTACGTCAAGGCAGCGACTCCGGAGATGCGCGCCTGGCTGAAGCTCTATCACGCATGGATGCCCGACTTCATGTTCGACAACCACGTCACCGATGGAGCGGACTACCAATACGACGTGACCTGGGACATGGCCCACCACGGCGACATCGGCGAACCCAGCAGAACGTGGGTCAATGGCAGGTTCATCCCGGAACTGAACAAGCGCATGGAAGCAACGGGCCATCTTGTTTCTCCTTATGGAGCGTTGCGGAAACTTCCAGACGGCAAGCGTGAGTTTTTTGTAGAGGTCTTCTCCCCTCGCTATTCGCACCTGTACGCAGCGGCACTGAATCGTCCATGTCTTCTCGTTGAAACACACAGCCTTAAAAACGCAAAGACACGCGCATGGTCGAACTACGAGATCATGACGCACTCGATCGACATCGTGACCGAAGACCCGCAGGCGCTTCGCTCTGCCGTTCGCGCGTCCGATGCAAAGTACGCAGCCATGGCGGGAGACCGCAATGCGGCTCCGGTGTATCTGGGTGGAAAGGTAAGCGAAGCCAGTCATCCGCTGGTCTACCACTCGCTCAAGACCGCGCTCTTTGAATCGGAGATCACCGCAACGAAGGTAACGCAGTACACGGCGGAGAAGGACGACATACAGACCGTCACGCACGACGATATCGATACGACGGCCGAAGCGCAGGAGCCACTCGGCTTCCTTATTCCCATCGCATGGAAAGAGATCGCAGACGAGCTTGCTCTCCACGGCGTTGAAATGGAGCGCACGACGAAGTCTCTAGAGCAAGAGTTTGAGACGTGGCGCTTCACCGACGTGAAGTACGCTCCAGCGGCCTTTGAAGGTGGAGTGATGGTCGACTACACACTGCATCCAGTTCGTGAGCGCATTCTCGTTCCAGCAGGATCGTATTGGGTACCCATGCACCAGCAGCGCGCGCGTCTCATCATGGCGTTGCTCCATCCGGCGGCTCCAGACGCACTCATCCGCTGGGGCTTTGCCGGGTCGATCTTTCAGACGATGGGGCGCATCGGCGCCGCACAGTATCTGACGGTTCCAATCGCAAACAAGGTCGCCCAGGAACAGCCGCAGTTGATGAACGAGTTCAAGAGAAAGCTCAGCAGTGATGCTGCGTTCGCTGCCAATCCTCAGGCCCGCGTGGACTGGTGGATCTCGCGCTCCAACTATCAGCCCTCCGGTGTCAACCGGTATCCGGTGCTGCAGGTCTGGGAGAAAAGCTGGTAGCTTCAGCCGGATTGGGACGCGCGATAGAACGCAAGAACCTTCTTCCGCTTTGCGACATCCAACACTCATGGAATCTGCGCCAAATGGTCTTTTCTCTCCGCTCACGCAACGCTCGGTGACCTTTCCTAACCGGATCGTCGTCTCGCCCATGTGTCAGTACAGCTACACCGAGGGGTTTTCAGACGACTGGCAGTTTGTGCATCTCGGCAGCCGCGCCGTCGGAGGAGCAGGTACTGTCTTCACCGAAGCCGCCGCCGTGAGCCCTGAAGGTCGCATCACGCTTGGCGATCTTGGCATCTGGACGGATGCGCACATCGCTCCGCTCGCCAGGATTACCGACTTTGTGAAGTCCCAGGGCGCTGTTCCGGCGATTCAACTTGCACACGCCGGACGCAAAGCGAGCATGGCGAAGCCGTGGGATGTACCTCTGCAAGAAGTTCCTGTGAACGAAGGCGGTTGGCAGACGGTCGGGCCAACGACCGCTCGATTCTCTGAGACCTATCCGACGCCGTTGGCGCTCGATCGCTCCGGGATGGACAAAGTGATTGCGGACTTTGTTGCGGCCACCCACCGCGCCGAAGCCGCCGGCTTTCTTCTCGCAGAGGTCCACGCGGCGCACGGCTATCTCCTGCACGAGTTCCTCTCGCCGCTGTCCAATACGCGCACCGACGAGTATGGTGGCAGCCTGGAGAACCGCGCGCGCTTCCCTCTCGAAGTCGTCCGTGCAGTCCGCGCTCATTTCCCCGCTGAACTTCCGGTCTGGGTTCGTCTCTCCGTCACCGATTGGGTGGAGGCGTCAAGCGAAGTTCCGACGGGGGGCTTTGCGGTGGAGGATTCCATCGCCTTCGCAAAGCTCCTGAAATTCGAAGGTATCGATCTTGTGGACTGCTCTTCCGGAGGGAACGATCCTCGCCAGCAGATCCCTGTGGGCGCAGGCTACCAGGTTGCGTTCGCGGACCGCATTCGGCGCGAAGTCGATATCCCAACGGGTGCGGTCGGCATGATCACCGCAGCGGAGCAGGCGGATCAGATTATCCGCACGGGGCAGGCAGATGTTGTCCTGCTCGCTCGGGAACTTCTCCGCGATCCCTATTGGCCTCTGCACGCCGCAGAAGCTCTTCATAAACCTGGCCAATGGCCCGTACAGTACGAACGCGCCGCCCACGGCAAGGTTGAACGTCGCAAGCCTCTGCCTGCACTCATCGTTAATCACTCGTAGAACTGAGGTCAACCCATGCCCGTCGTTCGCACCTGCAGTCACTGCCAACAGAAGAACCGCGTCTCGGCGAAACATCTTAGCGTGAGTGGTCGATGTGGAGCGTGCAAGGCGGAGCTTCCGCCCCTTGCTGAGCCGCTTGCCGCCGACACCGCGATGTTTGACGACATCGTTCAGAACGCCACGGTCCCAGTCCTTGTGGACTTCTGGGCAAGTTGGTGTGGTCCATGCCGTACTGCGGCACCAGAGGTCGCGCGCACAGCTGCGGACATGGCGGGTAAAGCCATCGTCCTTAAAGTAGATACCGAGGCGCATCCCGAGCTTTCAGCTCGCTATCAGGTGCGGAGTATTCCCAACTTCGTCGTTCTGTCTGGCGGGCGCGCGGTCTTCCAGCAACCCGGTCTGGTGGGACATGAACAGATGGAGCAGTGGCTTCGCACCGCTTCGTCTACCCGCGCCTAAGAACGTGCCGCTCATGGGGCAGATCATCCATTGTTAGAAGACTTTCCTCCTTGTGGACAGCGTACACTTCCTCTGGTACGTTGTTGTGGACGGCGTACACAAGCCGAAGCGAGGAGGAAGTATGAGTACAACCACGGAACCAATGACATCCGCGCCGGTGCAGGCAAAGACCGGCGATTTCGTCTGGCACGAACTCAGAACGACCGACGCGAAAGGGGCGGAGGAGTTTTACACGCACGTCGTCGGCTGGACGGCGAAGGGTTCCGGCGACCCCGGGGGAATGCCGTACACGCTTCTCTCCATAGGAGACCGAGATGCTGCAGGCCTGATGGAGATTACACCCGCCATGTCCGCCGGTGGCATGAAACCAGAGTGGGTTGGATTCGTTGGCGTAGACAATGTAGATGCCTACGCTCATCGGTTGGAACAGGCTGGCGGCCAGCTGCACTGCGCTCCCATGGATATTCCAGGGGTCGGGCGTTTTGTCCCCGTGAAAGATCCTCAAGGCGCTGATTTCCTTTTATTCAAGGGATCGCTCGATATCGCACCGCCGCGGCCGCCTGAGGGTACACCCGGCACCGTCGGCTGGAATGAGCTTGCCGCGAATGACGGCGAGGCCGCGTGGTCTTTCTACTCCGCACTCTTCGGCTGGAAGGAAGACCGTGTCCTGGATATGGGCCCGATGGGCGGCTACAGGATCTTCAGCACTGGCGGAAACTCCATCGGCGGTATGATGACGCGCAATCCCTCGGAGTCTTCGAAGCCCGCCTGGCTCTACTACTTCAACGTGGGAGATATCGACGCAGCCGTAGCGCGGATTCAAGAGAAGCAGGGCGTGGTCTTTATGGGACCGCATGAAGTGCCAGGTCCGATGTGGATCGTGGTGGGAAACGATCCGCAGGGAGCGATGTTCGCGGTCGTCGGCAGTCGAGAGATCGCAACCAAGTAATCAACCATAGGTCGCAAGGAGAACAATATGGGTGCATCCACAATCCTTGTTCCAGCAAAAGAACTCGCGAAGAAGAACACGGCCAGCTTCCCGAATGAGAGCAGCGCGTATCGCGAGGCACGCAACGCTCTGCTTGCGGAAGAGATCGAACTGCGCCGCCATATCGAACGCGTCGCAGAGCTGCGTCGGGCATTGCCACTCGGTGGTGAGATACCACGCAACTTCGAGGTCGAGGGCGAAAGCGGACCTGTCGCTTTCGACCAGCTATTCGGCGATAAACAGACGCTCGTGGTCTACAGCTTCATGTTTCCGTCCCAACGCCTGCGTCCTTGTCCGGTATGCACGTCGTTGCTCTCCGCATGGGATGGCACGGCGAAGAACCTCCGCGAGCGTGTCTCTTTAGTAGTCTTTGCCCGCTCCCCTATCCAACGGTTGCTCGACTTCAAGAAAGAGCGAGGCTGGCAGAATCTGCAGCTCTATTTTGATAACACAGGCGACTATACCCGCACCTATGTAAACGCCGAAGACGAGGATTATCCGGGGCTGAATATCTTTGCGCGCCGCGATGGCAAGATCTACCACTTCTGGAGTGGAGAGATGGGAGGAGGCATGGCCGATCCCGGTCAGGACCCGCGTGGAGCGCCGGATATCGACCCACTTTGGACGATCATGGACCTCACCCCGGAAGGCCGCGGTACAGACTGGTATCCGAAGCTTGAATATGCCGCGCACCCTTTGACGAATATCCGGACGGGTGACGGTTCCGGGAGGTCCAGCTCTATTTCTGCCTGACGCACCGCCCGAACTATGCAGTGGCGCCTGTTGTTTCCAATCAGGCGCCACTGCACTTCCTGCTTCGATCTATGCCTTTCTGGGCTTCGCTACTGACTTCTTGGCGGCACTCTTCTTGGGGGCGGGCTTCTCCTCTGTAGCTTTTACGGCTGCGACGACAGGCGTCTTGAGAACCGTCTTTTCTTCTGCGGGCGGCGTCTCAAGCGGGGTCTGTGGCCGAGACGAAAGCGATCCGGGCAGTTTCTTGACGGCGGACTTCTTCACTGCTGGCTTCTTTTCAGTTGCTATGAGGGGTGTCTTTGCCGATGCCTTGGCGGCGGCCTTGACTGGTGCCTTTTTCGTAATGGTGGAAGCAGATTTCGAAGCCAACTTCTTCGCTGCGGTGACGGGCTTGGCCGTCAAAAGCTGGACCATCGCATCGTAGCGATAACCATTCGACTGTGCGGCCGCGACAACCTCCGCAGCAGACACAGGCGTCGTCACGCTTTCTTTCGGCTGGACCTGTGCAACCAGGGAAAGCCACTGCAACAACTGCTGCAGCGCCTCGTGGTTCACGTATCGAACCCCCTCGTGCTCGTTCACCGCAGCGAGCCACTGCACGTCACCCTCGGCCCAGAATGCAACGGAGTGCAGGTCTGGATTCGAGAGCGCAAGATGCACGCGAGCTACCATGCGCCAGGCATCTTCGCTTTGGAGACCGATCTCCGAGAAGATCTCCGCCAGGGACGGACGGAGCTGCAGTCGATCAATAACATTGCCCTGTCTTGCCGGCAGGCTACGCAGAAGGATCACGCAAAGCAGTGGTGACCACATGCTTTCGAGAGGTGGATGCAACGACAGAACAGGGGCGGCCTTTGCAGCAGTCATTGCCTTCACGACCTGGAGAGCGAGCGTAGACGTAGCAGCTGTGTAAGAGTCAGCCGTCACACTTTGATCCGATCCTTCCAACTCCGACCAACGTTCGAACACCTCTCTAGCTCGCCATGCCCATGCTTGTACGGCGTCGACCCCGGACGTCGCATTTTCTTCGTCAGGTGCCAACAAGCGGACCGCATCCCACGCAACAGCGCGGCGGATCGCACTGTTCAACGGCTGCAGACGGAGGCGCGCCAATGCTTCGTCCACGCTGTGAACTCCAGCCTCGTTTAGGCCATCGCAGAGCCGATCCCACGGCTGCTCGGCCGTTGACCGCAGTTCGCGCCAGTGCAGCAGAACAGCGTACTGATACCCACGAAGGTTCAGCGTAAGGCCGTTGTCTCGTAAAGAGTCTGCGCGCCGCAGGTACTCCAGCCCCGTCGCCGTGTCACGATACGCAAGGAAAAAATCATCGCCTCCCGGCAGAGCCAGCGCATCCTTCAACGAACGCTGCCAAAGATCGCCCGTCCACTTATTCATCGAGGCTGCCGACACGTGAACACTGCCGCGCGTACTGCCATAGCCGTTGTTGTAAACGATCAGGGCACGTTCCTGTCCCAGGCGATTGGTGTAAGCAAAGACATTCTCATCGACAGTGCCGTTCTCGGTCCAGAAATCGAAGAAGACGAAATTTTCACTCTCCGCGAAAAGAGCACGATTCTTCAGAAGCGGCGCAATCTCTTTCGTGTGGCGAGCCACGAGATCGTCGTTCGGCCACTCGTCCATCTTGGCCTGCTTGTACTCCATGCCATACTTTTCGGTATAGCCTTCGATCTGCCCGTGCCCGAACATCGGCAGACCCGGAATTGTCGCCATCATCGTCGCCACGCCGAAGTACTTATCACCTGAGCCGAACTGGTCGATGGCTGTCCGCTCATCCGGGTTGGACATGAAGTTGACATAGCGCTTCATGATGTCCGGATCGAACTCGATCGTCTTTTTCAGATAGCTGCGGTAAGCCGCATTATCTTCATCGCGCAGCATCACCATAAACGCCGAGTTGTAGACGCGGTGCATGCCCAGCGTTCTAACGAAGTAGCCTTCAAGCAGCCAGAAGGCTTCCGCAAGCAGCAATGTCCCCGGCACCTCCGCCTGGACACGATCCACAACCTCGCGCCAGAACTCATTCGGCATAATGCGGTCGAACTCTTCCTGCGTCATCGCATCTTCCGCGCGCGATGGAATCGATCCACCGACACCGGGCAGCGGAAACCACAAGCGCTGCACGTGCCGCTTTGCGAGCACCATCGCCGCATCGAAGCGGATGATCGGGAAGCGCCGCGCAACGTCGAGAATTACCTGAATTACATGCTCCCGGACTGCCGCCTGCGAATAGTCGAGTTGCGCCGTATCGTTCCAGGCAAAGGTCGTGCCATCGTTGCCGTGATAGATGAACTCCGTGCGTCCATGGCCGTCGCGATAGCGCATGCGATAGACGACAGCGGCATCAGTGCGGTCGTAGTAGTGATCTTCAATTTTGATCTCGACGCGCGGGTCGGCCGACACATCTGGACCTTCGAAGCTGTACACCGGATAGGGGCTTTCGTGGCGACGCAAAAACCACTCCGGGTGCTCGATGACCCAGGTTGAATCGAGCCCCATATGGTTTGGCACCATATCGCTGGCCAGGCGCAGACCTACGCTCTGCGCAGCAGCGTGCAGGCGCGCATACGCTTCCTCGCCGCCCAGATCCTCGGCGATCCGGTAATCCATCAAAGAGTAAGCCGACGCAACCGCATCCGCCTGACCGAACAGCCGCTTGATGGTCTGCGATGCTTTGCTGCGTTCCCATAGACCGATCAGCCAAAGGCCCGTCATACCGCGGTCGCGCAGCAACTGTAGTTCTTCCATCGGTATCTGATCCAGCCGGTAGATATGGCGGCCATACTTCTTGGAAAGTTGCTCCAGCCACACGTAGGTACTCTTCGCCATCAACACCACGGTGGGCATCCATGCATCATCCGAAGAGAAGGCTTCATACTCGTTCAGCGGTGCCTGATAGTCGTGCGCATACTGGCCGTCGGCGAGTCCACCCTGTCGGGTCCTGAGCCGTCTCCGCCGTACTACCGTTCCATCCTCGCGGACTGTCTCCTCCCAATACTCTTCGTAGCCGATGTACTCGTTGCCTGCGAAACCTTCCTTGCCACCGAACTCCACCGGCCTGTGCTGCCGCATGCTTCGATCCGGTGGATTGAACTGCATCCATATCGCGATCTCTTCTCCACGCAGTACATCCACGGCAAGCAGAGTTCGCTTGAGCACACTTCCGAAGTCTGGCCCCAGCAAACTGATCCATTTTTCGCGGATGAAATCCAGCTGTCCGCTCAGTGAATCGGGAGACGCCTCCATCGGCGCACGAAGCGCCTTCAGCAAGGTCTTCGTTTCGGGGCTGAACTCGACACGAGTTTCAAAGTACGCATCGAGATCTGCGGCAAACTTTTGATATGCCGGTACGCCGGTTTTCAGGGTGCTGTCGTCAAAGAGCGGCTTGAAGGGTCTGAATGCGGGATTCTGGTTTGCCAGCCACAGCAGCAGAAGTTCTTCGAGCGCGGCCTCTCGGTTGGACACACCCTCAGTAGATCCAGCAAGCCATTCTTTTGCGGAGATCTTGCCTGTATAGATTGCTACGTTCGGAAAATCCTCCGTGAAGGAGAGCAGCAGAGCATCCAGTTCTTCAGGAGATATGCGCTTGCCGAACCACTTGAGAGCGTCCGCGAGCACGGTTGGATCCTGCACCGTGCGGTAGCGCTCGATGATTACATGAGATAACTCATCAATCAGCCCCATGGCAAAGAGCTGTCCAGCATGCACGACAGTGGAGGGATCCTGCTCTGAGTTTGAGCTACCTGACGCCGCGCGCGTCTCGTTCATCTGCTGAGCCAGGCGGCGGCTCGCCGCCACGTTCCCGAAGATTACGTTGCCCGTATAAGAGAAGAGAAGATCGCTGAGTTCGAACTTATCCCGCAACGCACGTGCAATATGAAATTCCATCGTTCCCGAATACCCCGCAAAATGAGTAGCAGACTGGCCGCTCGTCTCTACTCTAAAGGTTCCAGGTCTTTCCGGGGCGTTCTAAGGGCGACACTTCACAAAAACGGGGCTGCAATACACTTTTTGAGGATTTCGAAGTCTCGGGGATGCAGAAAGGCTACGTCAGGATGCATCAAAATTTGAGGGTGCTCGAGGCATTTTCGATCCAAGTTGCATCGAGCGACTGCACGATCCGCACCTCTCATCACCATAGGAGATCAACGACCGGGAGTTCTTCGAGAAGAACTCCGAGGGATGCCCAAATCGTTTCGTCGCTAAGGGTGACCTGCGCGAGTTTATCTGTGCTCTTCTGTCGAGAGCTCGTCGATCTGAATGGCATCACGCTCACGTGAAAAGTACCCTTGCGGTCGGACGATTGCATTCAGAATGTCTTTGCGAGCTTGTTGCAGACCGGGGAGCTCTGCCGGGCAGAAATGTGCGCATAGCTTCCCATACCTGCTACCCTGACGCGCATGGTTACGAATGGGCCGCTTTTTCGAAATATAAAAAGAAGCAACGAATTTCGTAATTTTGTGGTTCGCGGCGACTGGTATTTCGGTGAGACACCCTCTTACCGCAGGCTGCTCACGGGCGCACTCTTCGACGTTGCTGCGGAGCATCACGCCTCCATCGGACACCTCCTGCTCACCGGAAGGTCTTCCAGCGCCCAGGCTCTACTTCGCCCTCTCGTTGAAACCGCACTGCGCATGATGTGGTTGATGAAATGTCCGGATTCTAGGATTGAAGCGATCAAAAATAAGCGTGGAAAAAGAGATGGATGGTTGGATCTCTCACATACGATCACCGAGATTGAGGGTCTATACCGAAGTGAAAAGTTCCTGAAGAAGTACTTTCCGAACACTGATTTCCTTGACGATCTGACCCACGGGGGCATGGGATTGGCGATAGGAAAGCTCGCAGCTCTACTCGATTCCAGGAAAGAGTCTTTTGAATCTGATGCGAATTTCTGCGTCTTTACGTCGGACAGGACACTTGTTCTCATGGCTCTGACTTACTTTACGAACGTTGGGAACAAGGCGCATGCGGATGCTTTGAGCGCTCATTACTCGTCCGTTTATGAAGAGTTCGAGCACGTTCTTGCGGGATACGAATAGCACCGCGTTCTCCAAGCGTCTTTCAACAGAAAGAGGTGGCCGCACTCAGGTATACGGCCACCCTACCGACCCTATTGAACGGTCAGTGCAATCATTGTCTGCTGGCTCATACTGCCCGATGTGGCCACTACGGCCACGTTGGAGCTCCCTGCAGGTGTGGGCACGGCGTTGTCTCCGCAGCCCGCCAGAAACACGGTTCCTCCCACGCACATCAACAAGAGTGCACGCAGCAACGACGCTCCCGGTCGCTTCTTTCGCCAGAACAGGAGCGACGCGAAGGGGATGAGCAGGGCCAGCGTGATGCTCGAACCTCCTTGACCGTTGGTATGTGGACGAAGCGCCCCCATGGTGGAGGTAGTCTGGATCGTCACGGTGCTGCTTGCAGCTGCCGTGGCCGACACACTTACCTGGCCGGGAGCGAAAGTGCAGGTTGCGCCCGCTGGCAATCCCGTACAACTCAGCGTCAAATTCCCGCTGAACCCATTGACTGGTGCGATGCTGACTGCGGTGCTGACTGCGGTGCTGGTGGCGCTTCCGGCCATAACAGTAAGAGCGCTGTTAGCCGTGGTGAAGCCAAACGTCGACGCACCGCCCGTGGAGGTATTTGCAATTGCTCCAAGCAGACCGTGTGCTTCTTGCTCCAGACCTGCCGTGAAGTACACAGTGCTGGGATCGCCCGCACTGACAGCGGTGCTTCCTGTCACCGTGGTGCCGCCGGTGACCAGATCCCATAGACTGGCGTACGCAAGCGACTTTCCTGTGTTATCCATTACTTGTCCGATGTAGGCGTAGGTCTTCGGATCGTAGACATTGATCTTGCCATCACCGAAGTTTCCTACAAGCAGATCGTTACTGTAGATCCCGAAGTTTGCGGGCGCGAAGGCCACTCCCCAGGGCGAGTTCAGGTTGCCACCTGTAACGGCACGCGTCACAAAGTTGCCAGCCGTATCGTACACATCCAGGACACCCGAGCCCTGACCGTCCTGCGAGCGATATGGGGCCGAGGCGGTACGTTGAGCATAGGCAATGAAGATCTGCGTGCCTAGAACATGGATGGAAAACGGCGCATAGTTGGCCGGGAGATTAGGGTCAGTGAAAGTCCCGGCAAGCTTCGCCGCTTTGTAATTGGCGTCATACACCTCGACCGCAGCGGATGCGAAGTTCGGCGCTAGCAGGAAGCTCCCGTTCGCAGTATTGAGGAGCGCCAAACCTGTGTACGAAGCGCCACTGGCGCTATTGTTGACCACGATCTGCGAGAGCGCATTGTTGGTGCCAAGCTTGCTGTTCCAACCCGAGATGGTCCCGTCCAGCGTCGAGAAGAGGAAGCTGGGTGCGGTTCCATTCGGGAGCAGGAAACCGGTCGATCCTGCCGCCGTTACCGAGCCGGATGGAACTCCATTCGCAGTGGGCTGCGCTCCGAGTGGAACGATGACTTTGAAGGCAACCGTTCCAGCGGCTGGCACGACGTAGTTGTAGCCCGTACCCGCAGCGCTGATCCACCAGGTGGGGCTTGCAGAGATACCCCAGGGGTTGATGAAGTTCGGATCGACCGTGGTTGCCGGCACCGATCCATCGGAAAGCAAGTTGACCACGCTGAAGGCCTGTGCCCCCGCGTACAGAGAACCCACGCCACAAAGGACTGCGGCCGAAAGCCCTGCGACGATCTTCCGTCGCAGGGCGACAAACTTCTGCAGAAAAGGGGGTGCATTGGGAATACGTTCACTGAATAAGCGCATGTTGATCCTCTTTCCGTGATCGTCTGAGATGGAACTTCGGCGGAACGTTCGGTTGAGGACAACGCTACTGAGGCAGGTGGATCAGTGATGTCAGCAAAATGTCATGCCAATGTCATCGCCTGCGCCTTGGTGTACAAGCTGCTAAAGAGGCGCGAATCCGGTCCGCGGAACGGATCTGGAGGTCGTCAGGATCATGCCACGTCCACGTGGACCGTGAAGAGCAAGACAGCAGGATTTTCATCTTGGACTTTGCATCTTAGTTATTGCTTATGTATTCTCATTATCATGACGACGCTAAGCCATCCATTGCCGACCACTGTTCTTTCTGGATTCCTCGGAGCGGGGCAAGACGACCCTACTCAACCATGTTCTCAATAATCGTTCTGGCATGCGGGTTGCGGTCATCGTGAACGACATGAGCGAGATCAATATCGACTCTCAGTTGATCGCGCAGAGCGGCGCGCAACTCAGCCGAACAGAAGAGAAGCTGATCGAGATGACGAATGGCTGCATCTGCTGCACGCTTCGTGACGATCTGCTGCAGGAGGTCTCTCGCCTGGCCAGGGAGGGTCGATTCGACTACTTGCTCATCGAATCGACTGGCATCTCTGAGCCGCTTCCTGTGGCAGCGACGTTTACCTTCGTGGATGAAACCGGGCAGTCTCTCTCCGAGGTCGCAAGGCTTGACACGATGGTGACCCTGATCGATGCAGCCAAACTCCTCGAAGATCTGCGTTCGGTGGATGACTTGCGCGACCGGCAGTTGGCGCTCGCCGAAGACGATGAGCGAACGCTCTCCGATCTGCTGATCGATCAGATCGAATTTGCGAACGTGCTCGTCATCAACAAGACGGACCTGGTGACGGAAAAAGAACTGGAAAGCCTCGATGCCATACTCGAGCACATCAACCCAACAGCAAGGAGGATTCGCACAACGCGCGGGAACATACCGCTTGATGCCATTCTCAATACAGGTCTCTTCAACATGGAAGAGGCGGAGACCTCCGCAGGCTGGGTCCGCGAATTGAATGGCATTCATACACCTGAGACAGAAGAGTACGGTATCAGCAGTTTTGTGTATCGCGCCCGTCAGCCGTTTCATCCGGGCCGCCTTGAAACGTTGACCGATGAGGGCTTCCCGACCGTATTACGCGCCAAGGGATTTCTGTGGCTGGCTTCCGCCCATGACGAGATCATTCTCTTCTCTATCGCGGGAAAGTCGTTGACCGTTGAGCCGCAGGCGGCATGGTTGGCGGTTGATTCTGACGAAGAGGAGTACGACGAAGAAACCCGTGAATATATGGATCGGATCTGGCAGTCACCCTTCGGTGACCGCCGTCAGGAGATTGTGTTTATCGGAGTGGGCATGGATCGTGCCGTTTTAGAGGGACGACTTGATGCCGCACTTCTTTCGGATCGCGAGATGCGAGGCGGCCCAGAGACCTGGAGGGAGTTTGAAGATCCCTTCGCCGATATGTTTCGCGACCGAAGTGTCCCGGCATCACTACAGCAATAGGAGAAGAAGATGGCAAAGGTTTGTCCCATCACAGGTAAGCGTCCAATGGCGGGAAATAAGGTCTCGCACGCAAACAATAAGACACGCAGACGGTGGGAGCCGAATCTGCAATGGAAGCGCATCTGGATCCCAAGCGAGAAGCGTTTTATTCGACTACGTATCAGCATGCGAGGTCTGCGAACCATGAAGAAGATCGGCGTCGAATCCGCGTTACTGCGCGCCGGCATAAGGAGCTAAACGTGAGAATCATCATCAAGCTCGTCTCCTCCGCGCAAACCGGGCATTTCTATACGACGACCAAGAACCCGAAGATCCAGAGTGCAAAGCTGGAGTTGCGCAAATATGACCCAGTCATACGCAAACACGTTCTGTATCGCGAAGCCAAGACCTAACGGGATAGCCCAAAGCCGTAATGTAAGGCTTTGGGCTCATCCTCATTCCTCTCTTACTGGGAAGATCGTCCGCCATGAGCAAATCTGATCCACGTCCAAAGGACGCCGCCTGCTTAATCAGCAGTGCTGGCTTTGGGGACAGGATATAAAGCGCGAGGAAGGAAATCTTCTTCTGGAATATGGATTTGAGCGGCTCAGACCGCCTTCGCTTCTGCCTGGACCAAGTCAGTACACGCTTTCCCTCAATGAAAATCTATGTATCCGGCTTTGGGGTTTCGGTTTGTATTGCGGACATTCGAAGGGAATCTTCATCAATCGCTTTGACCTGGTACCTCGGGTCGCCGAATTGAGCGAAGTGTGGCAAGGAGACGTGATGCGTGACCTGCCCCGCAGTGCCGACCGATCTCTTATGTCCACGGCCTTCCGCTGGATTGGGAGTTACGAGAGATGGGTGATGCAACGGTGCGGGGCAGCCTACAGGGAGAGATCCCTCCATGGCTGGAAGCCGCGCGCCTCTTCGCCTTTATTGCTTTCGGATGCGTGGCTTACCTTGGCAATGCATTTGGATCAGTACTCCGAGAGACATCCTTTGCCGAACGAGTTAGCGGAAGTTGCTGCGGGGAGTTAGCGAACCAATTTTTATGTCGAACGGTTGTTGGCTCTTCTGCAAGCTTGATGTAAGATTCGATCATGCGATCTTCATGGGCCTCAGACCGTTTATTCCGTGAAGACTGCTGTCCCTGTTGTTGTTGTCGATGAGCTCTCCGCTCCTCCAATAGCAATATGCGCGTTTTACGCGTTTTTTTGATTTCCATCCAGAGACTCAAGCAGCGCCCCCAAGCTCGCGCCACCGCGTAGCGCCTGCACATTTCCTGCACGAGGAACTCCCAATGCAATTGCATACTTCAAAAGGCCGTCGCCATACGCGATTTTTCCTTTTTCGCTTCCTCAGCCTGGCCCTCGCGCCTGTTTTGTTTATGGCGACAACGCCGATGCTATTTGCGCAGGTCGACACCGGGTCCCTCGCGGGAACGGTCACCGATGGAACGGGAGCAGCGATTCCGGCGGCGGACCTGCTCTTGCGTGAAGAGGCGACCGGCGTGACCGCGCGGTTGCAAACAGGCAACGATGGCAGCTTCAATTTCAGCCCGCTTAAGCTCGGGGTTTACACGCTCACTGTCACGCATGACGGTTTCAAGCAAAGCGTAATGGATCACCTGCAAATCACCATTCAGTCCCGGCTCGAAGTGAAGCCGCATCTTGAAGTGGGATCTGCGGGTGAGGTGGTGCAGGTTTCGTCGGAGAGTCCGCTGCTTGAGACGCGCTCCTCGTCGGTGCAGCAACTCATCGAGGAACGGACGATCAATGCGTTGCCGCTCAACGGTCGCAACGCCACCTTCCTGGCACAGCTTTCGCCCGGTGTGACCTTCGCTCAGAACGACAGCCGCAACCTGCAGGCAAGCGGCTCCTTTAGTGCGAACGGTGCACGCCGCACACAAAATAACTATCTGCTGGACGGTATGGACGACAACGCGGCGATTGCGGATCTGGTAAACCAGGCTCAATACGTCGTGATGCCTCCACCAGATGCCTTGCGCGAGTTCACAGTCCAGACCAGCACGTATTCTGCTGAGTTCGGACATTCGGCAGGCGCGGTACTGAATGTGAGCACGAAGGCCGGCGACAACCGTCTCCACGGCAATATATGGGAGTACCTGCGCAACGACGCCCTGGATGCCAAGGATTATTTTGTTCTAGCGAATCAGAGAAAGCCCGCGTTTCGGCAGAACCAGTTTGGTGGGACAGTGGGCGGACCGGTTGTTATCCCAAAGTTATACGATGGCCGCAATCGCACTTTCTTCTTCGCCGATTACCAGGGCACGCGCATCGTGCAAGGTAAGACCTACACAACCACTGTTCCGACGCTAGCCCAGCGCAACAGCGGTTATACAAATCTGCAGGACCTGCTAGCGCTGCAAACTGGCACTCGTACGGATGCGCTCGGGCGCGTCTTTCCTACCGGCACTGTCTTCGATCCATCGACGACCCGTCTTCTGCCAGCCGGAGGCGTCGATCCGGTCACAGGTCTGCGCGGGACCGCTGGCTCCTATGTGCGCGATCCCTTTTATGCTGGCGGTCTGGTTGGCGTGAGTAACTTCAACACCACCAGCAATCGTGCTCTGCTGAATCAGATTCCGGCGAGCCGGTTGGGTGCAACCAGCGTAGCGCTGCTGAATCTCTACCCGACGCCGACGGGGACATCGCTGCAAAACAACTATGTCAGCAGTCCGAAGAATGTAACGAGGACCGATAGCTTCGATGTGCGCTTCGATGAAACGCTAAGCCAGCGCGACTCGGCTTTCGTACGTTATAGCTTCGTCAACACGACCCAGGTTGTACCCAGCCCATTTCCCGGGATCGCGGATGGTTCAGCATCGCGTCCGGGCAACGGTCGCACTCAGTCGCAGAATATTGCGTTCAGCGAGACTCATGTGATCACGCCAAGGCTGGTGAATGAAGCGCGCATCGGCTACAGCCGTGTGCGCGATACGCGCCTTCAGCAGAATGCGAACACGCTGGGTATTCCTGCGCAGTTTGGCATCCCTGGCATTCCGCAGATCGCTGGCAACGGAGGTCTGCCACAGTTCAATTTTGGTCAGCTCAGCACGCTTGGAACACCGGGTACGCTGCCCAGCGATAAGTCGAGCAAGGTCCTGCAATTCACCGAGAATCTCACCATCGATCGTGATCATCACCAGATAAGGGTTGGTGTGGAGTATCAGCACGTCGCGTTTCCGACGTTGACTCCGACCACGTCACGCGGGAGCTTCACGAATGGTGGCAGTTACACGTCCGTCGTAGCGAACACCGATGCCTCTACCGATCGCGCACAGTTTCTTCTAACACCTCTGCCTGTATCCGGAACGAGTCTGCAGAGCCTCGGTGGTTCGAATGCTGTGTCGGCATCGAGCTTTTCGCCAATCTTCAAGCTGGCCCGGCAGTACATCGGCGCCTATGCGCAGGATAGCTGGAAGGCCACAGATACGCTGACGTTGAACTTTGGTGTTCGCTGGGAGTTCCTGGGAATTCCGTCCGAAACGGAGGGGCGTTTTGCCAACTTCGTTCCAGCGCAGACGGGTGATACGAGCGATAACGTCTCGCGCTTCTACATACCGCAGTCGCAGGTGAGGAATGTTCCCGCGGGCTTTCAATCTTTGCTCGCGCAGGATGGTATCGTCTTCACACCGATGGCCGACAAGGTGCTCGGCTATGCACAGAAAGGAAACTTTGCGCCGCGTCTTGGCTTCTCGTATCAACCACTCTCGAAGCTGGTCGTTCGCGGAGGATACGGTCTGTTTTACCAGGGGTATGAGAATCACGGACTCAGCATCAGCCCGTGGGTGAACTATCCGTTCCAGATTACGACGAGCTTTTCCGCCGGAAGTTCTGTTGCTCCGGTGACAGCGGATAACTCCGTGGGACCGATCTCCAACGGACTTTTGAACGTGCCCCTTACCGCAGCCAATGCGAGACTCAACGCAATTTCGCTCTTTGGCGAGCCACGCAACCCAAAGACCACTTATAGCCAGGCTTTCAACCTACAGGTGCAATACCAGATCACTCCCAATACGCTTGCGTTCGTCGGTTATGTCGGCAGCAATGGGAAGCACATCATGTCCTCCATTGGATCGAATACTGTGAGCTCGATTCTTTCTCCAACAGCAAACGTCAACAGTAACTCGTTCTTCAAGGATTTTGCGGTGGGCGGTAACTACGTCGCGCGTTCTGCTTCCACCAATTACAACTCGTTGCAAACTGGAGTGGAGCATCGCTTCAGCCACGGCTTCAGCGTCATTGCGAACTTCACTTACTCCAAGTGCCTTGGCACGGCGCGCGACCTTCTGGATAACGGGGTGGGCGGATACCGCGCTCCTTATGTTGCTGGGTATGGAATCGGCGCTGACTATGCGCCGTGCGACATCGATACGCGACGCGTGGTGCACACGAGCGGAAGCTATGAGTTGCCCTTCGGTAAGAATCATAACCTGGCGAATTCGGGTGTTGCTGCGGCCCTTGCCGGCGGTTGGTCGATCAACTGGATCTTCTCCGCGCAGGACGGCCAGCCGTTCTCTGTAGCCTGCACTACGACAACTGCGGCGGGGCTTGGCTGCTACGCGTTGAAGGTCCCGGGGCAGCCGCTTTATAGCAGCGGAAATCGCGTCGCGCAGTTTCTCAATCCGGCAGCCTTTGCAAATCCCGCGACTGGAAGCCTTGGTGGCTCGCCCGGCCAGGTAAGCGGACCTCCGTCGCGTCGGCTCGATTTTTCGCTCTTCCGCCGATTCAACCTTGGCGAGTCACGCTACTTCGAGTTCCGCGCCGAGAGCTTCAACCTGACCAACACCCCAAACTTCGCCCAACCGGGGAGCCTGAACTTCACTTCGCCCAACACCTTCTCCACCATCAGTGCCACGCGCGACAATCCGAACGCTCCGCGTGAACTCCAGGCGAGCCTTAAACTCTTCTTCTAAAAATTGGGCGACATCAGCGTAAGAAACGGGAGATATGAGAAATATGAATCGTAGAGATTTTCTTGTGAAGAGCGGAGTAGCGGCGGCTACATCCGTTTCTCTTGGTGCCGATGCAGTTGCGCAAGCCGCAAAAGTAAGAACGGGAGCGCGGACATCCGGGAAAAAGCCGAACATCATCCTTTATCTCTCGGACCAGTTCCGATGGGATTTCGTTGGAGCCAACGGCGCGAATAGTTCTACGAAGACACCGAACCTTGATGCCATGGCGAAGCGTGGCAAGAACTTCACGCACGCAGTGACGAACCAGCCGGTATGTGCACCAGCGCGATCTGTTCTGATGACCAGCCGATATGCCACCGAGACCGGCGTGTGGCACAACGGACCAGCGCTGGACAACACGCTTCCCACGCTCGCCGGGGAACTCCGCAAGGCAGGATACACTTCGAATCTGATCGGCAAATGGCATCTTGCTCCTTCCTCTGCCGAGAAAGGAGGAGGTCCCGGCTACGTCAAGCCGGAGTATCGCGGCGGATTTCTTGACCTGTGGGAGGGTGCGAATGCTCTTGAGCACACCTCGCATCCCTACTATGGTTCTCTCTTCGATGGCGATGGGAAAGAGATCAAATTCGAAGACCAGTACCGTGTCGATTTCTTGACGGACCGCACGGAGCAGTTCCTCAAGCAGAAGCACGACAAGCCGTTCTTTCTTTTTGTCTCACAACTAGAACCGCATCAGCAGAACGACGAGAAACGTATGGTGGGACCGAAAGGGTCCGCAGCACGTTTTATCAACGCCCACGTACCGCCCGATCTGCGCGCGCTGCCAGGGGACTGGCACCAACAACTGCCGGACTACTACGGAGCGTGCGAAAGCATCGATGCGTCCGTCGGTCGCATTCGCAAGGTACTGCATGAGACGGAACAGGCAGAGAACACAATCTTTGTCTTTATCAGCGATCACGGCTGCCACTTTATGACGCGCAACCAGGAGTACAAACGATCCACGCACAACAGCTCCGTGCGCATCCCGCTCATTATTGATGGACCTGGATTCGAAGGCGCGCAGGAGATTCCGGAACTCACTGGGATCATCAACATTGCCCCGACGTTGCTTGAAGCAGTGGGTGTACCTGTACCGCCCAGCTGGAAAGGACGCAGCTTCCTGCCTCTGCTGAATGACACCGCTGCGCGCGAGGCGTGGCCGAACAAAGAGCTCATCCAGATCAGCGAATCGATGACTGCTCGCACGATCAAAACAAAGGACTGGACCTACTGCGTCGCCGACATCTCCGGTGCAAAACAGTCTGCGAGTCCTGCTTACCTGGAGTGGCAACTTTACGATCAGCGGAACGATCCATATGAACTGGTGAATCTTGCAGGCCGCAAGGAGTATCTCGAAACGGCGAAACAGTTGCGTGCGGAACTCGCGGAGTTGCTCAAGTATGCCGGAGAGGGATCACCAGAAATCAAGCCCGCGACGCTTTATCCGTGAAGGTCTTGCCCGCGGACATCGCAACATCCATCCTCGCTTCCTCCGATCCGTTACCATGACGTAGGTATGAGGCATGAGAAGCGAATGAAGTTGACCGAGGGGAAACAGCAAAGCGATTACAGCAGCACAAGTCCCAAGTCATGGTTGGTAGGCATGACAAGTCTGGCGTTTATCCTGCTGCAAAGCGCATGCACGGCGGTTATGGCCATCAGTGGGGTCCGTGTGATCATCGGGCTTAGCGCGCTGGCCGCGGCTGCCGGATTGAACCGCCCGTCGAGCGGCTTTCACGCGGACAAGATCCGCATCCCGATGATGATCGTCGCGGTGACCGGTTCCGTCGTGAATCTCTACGTTATCCGACGCATACGCTCACTCCGCGCGCGGCCTGCTTCACAATGGAGAATGGAACCCGTTACACCCGCGAAGCGCAGGGCAGAAAACTGGCAGATCGCTCTTGCGATCGTCACACTTGTTCTGGTTGCGGCGGAGGAAGCGACTCATCTTATCGTTCACAACGCCTGACCCAAGCTAATCGGGCACCGGCGGAGAGCCATTCACAAACTCCTGTTCCAACCGAGAGTGCAGCCTCTCGCTGAAGCCGAGCGGTAGTTCGAAGACGCGATCGTCTGCCGTCAGAACAAGGATGTTGCGCGTAGAGTCCAGAATTGCGGAGCAGATTTCGCAATGCTCCAGGTGACGCTGCACCGTCTCGCGCAGACTTGCATCCAGTGTTCCATCCAGAAAATCGGAGATGTAGTTCCAAACGTGTTTGCACTCTATAACCATTGGAACCACCTCCTCTGCGGATTAAATTGCTTCAGCTGTGGCGCGAGATTCTTTTGTAACATCAGCCGCGCGCGGTGCAAGCGAACCTTGATCACCGGTACGCTAACTTGCAGTACCTCTGCGGCTTCGAGAATACTTAGTTCTTCGATATCACGGAGCACAAAGACTTCACGATAGATATCCGGAAGCGAGGTGACGGCCTCCTGCAGCAGCAGTTTGATCTCCTGCCGCTCAAGTGCCTCCGAGGGAATTTCGCGCCAATCCCGCAATAAGGCCGGAGAAACGTGCCCTCGCTCCTCGGGGTCTTCGGTGAGCGACTCAACCCTGACGGCATTCTTCCGCCGTAAGCGGCTGCGCGCTTCATTCAGCGCGATGCTCACGAGCCAGGTCCCAAATTTTGCCTCGCCACGGAAGCTGTTGAGGTTGCGAAAGGCCTTCAAGAAGGCCTCTTGCGCGACGTCCTCAGAGTCTTCCTGGTTGCGCAGAAACGAGAATGCCATCGCATACACGCTGCGTTCGTAAGGCCGGATTAGTTCGTGAAACAGGCGTACGTCGCCCGCGAGGATCGCTGCGATCATCTGCAGTTCATCGCGCTGTTCCGTCTCGGACATTCTTAGGCAGCCTTGTCGATCTTGTAGGTTCTCTTTAGTAGTTCATCGACCGAAAAGAGTCCCGCCCCAAAGATCATTGCCATCAGAGAAGCAAAGAGGAAAGTGTAGGGATCGGCGACGTAAAACTTGCCGGGATCGGAGAAGATCGAAGTCAGCGCCTCATGATCCGCCGTCCAGTATGCCACGAACATGTTGCCCGCCAGAAGTAGCCCGATGAGCCGCGTACCTAATCCGAGGATCAACAAGATCCCTCCCAGAAATTCCAGGCCGGATACAAAATGGGCACTCAATGCCGGCGCCGGTATGTTCAGGCTTGCAAAGAAACTGGTGATCTTCGCCAGGTTATGCAGCTTGCCCCAGCCGGTCATCATAAACTGCCAGCCCCAGTAAAGCCGGACCGCCAATAAAAATGGAGATTGCAGGTGCGACAGTGCAGCGGCAACGCGCGTCCACCAGTTGATTAGAAGTTTCATCGTTCCTTGTTCCTCGTTCCTTGAGGTGAAAACATCGCGCATCTCCTGCCACGACATCTGATTAGAGCCTTCGAACAACCGAAGGTTACACGCGTCGCCTCAGCGCCCAACAGTACCTCCCTATAGCGCACCCAAGCAGCTTATTCACTGGATCCCCATACCTACCAAAAGATCACAACGCTGATTTTTGTAACCTCCGAGTCCCGACGCAGTCTTATCTTCAGCGCATGTGGAGGACCCGACGATGTACAGACGGACGAGGAGCACGTTAGCTCGAAGAGCAACACTTTTCATCGGGACCATTCTCATCCTCTTTGCCGCATCTGAAGGAGCCGTGTCGCAGACCAAGAATGCCACGAAATCCAAAGCAATCCTCGTCGAACTATTCACTTCCGAAGGTTGCTCAAGCTGCCCGCCTGCAGATGCCCTCCTTCGCGAGATCAATGGCAGCCACACCCGCAGTGGACAGCTAGTTGTCGGCATCAGCGAACACGTCACCTACTGGAACCAGCTTGGCTGGGCCGACCCCTACTCTTCTGCTGCATACACTAACCGTCAGAACGCCTACGGGACTCGCTTCCACCTTGACAGCGTCTACACCCCGCAGATGGTGGTGAATGGCACAGAGCAGTTTGTCGGGAGCGACCAGAGAAGCCTGCAGCGAGTTCTTCAGCATCAGGAGGATCGCCCCGACGCGATCGCAATCGAGATCCTCTCCGCCAACATCCATGGCGGCGTCCTCACGTTCCACTTCTCCACCAGACTAAGCGACTCCAACAAGCCCGCCGACCTTTTCGCCGTAATCGCCGATGATGCCGATGAAACAAGAGTGCCCCGCGGCGAAAACTCCGGCCGGACTCTTTCGCATGTCGCCGTCGCCCGCTCCATCACGCGCGTCGCTGGACTAAAGTCGACGTCCGATCAGACCCTGGAGCTTCCTGTTCCGGGATCGTTCGTTGCCTCGCGACCACACCACCTGATTCTCTTCGTACAGGAGCCCAACAACGGTAGCGTGCTCGGTGTGGACACAAAATCGTTTTAGCTGCCAATCTTGACGCACCGGCGCTGCATCATTGAGAGGTGACAATGCGATGCAATCTCCGCCGAACTCTCTTTGTCCTCACACTCTTTGCCGAACCTGCGTTGAGCGCCTGTCAGAATAACCGCCATGAGCCACACATTGTCTTCACGCAGACGCTCTCCGTGGGCGCATCTACACTCCAGGTCGACTTCGCCGACGGCCCATTTGACTTATCGCGTACGGCCATTACCGACCGTATCCAGCAAGCCGCACGTGCCGTGACACTTTATTACGGACATCTTCCTGTCGCCGGAACCCGGATTCTCATTCTTCCCATCTCCAGCCGCGGTCGTGTTCTTCAAGGCACGACGTGGGGCGACCGAGGAGGCTTCCCAGCCTTCCTCGTTCTCCGCATCGGAGAGTCCGTCACGCGGGAAGAGTTAAGCACCGACTGGATCATCACCCATGAACTCGTTCACACTGCTCTGCCTTCATTGCCTGAAGACCAGCACTGGCTTGAAGAAGGTCTAGCCAGCTATATCGAACCGATCGCCCGTGTGCAGGCAGGCGAGATGCCGCCAGAGATGATCTGGCGCGACATGCTCCGAGGCATGATCAACGGTGAGCCCGAGCAAGGCGATCGCGGCCTCAACAACACCCACACATGGGGGCGTACTTACTGGGGCGGTGCGTTATTCTGCCTCGTCGCCGATGTCGAGATCCGCCGTCAGACTCACAATCGACTTGGCCTGCAGGACGCTCTTCGCGCGATCGTCCGCTCAGGCGGAACGATTGACAAAGAGTGGCCTATCGCAAAGGTTCTCGCGATAGGAGATACAGCGACAGGTACTCACGTACTCCAACAGATGTACGCTCGCTGGTCAGACACTCCGGTCACGGTCGACCTACCAGAACTTTGGCTTCGACTCGGGATCCACAGCACGAACGGCACGGTTACGTTTGACTCTACTGCCCCGGACGCCGCCATCCGTATCGCCATAACTCAGCCAAGGCGGCTCACGCCATAACGTCGAAGCCGACACTTGTAGCGCAAATTTATTCCCAAGAAAATTTTCCTAGTTCTTCTGTAACCTATTTCCAATTCGCTGCTCAAAGGTGCAGTATGGAAAACGCTTCGTTCGGTGAATCTGAGTCGAGATGTAGCCGCGTTCGTTTTTCACTGTACGAGGAATGAGCAATCAAACTTCAACCATAACGGCCTGCGCGCCCGCGCAGCCCTAACCAAAGAAAGGTTCATCCTTATGAACAACACAACGAAGTCTTTCGCTCTGGCCGCTGCAGTCGCAGGCCTTCTTGGTGGCACCGCAGTCCGCGTCAATGCTCAGCCCACCAACAACGCCCCTACGTCTGTAAGCGCTGGCGTTCTGGTCGCTCAAGACAAGCAGCCAGACACGACGAAACACTCCTGTAAGGGCAAGAACGATTGCAAGGGCCAGGGCGGCGGCGACAAGAAGCATGCTGGAAAGAACTCCTGCAAGGGCCAGGGTGCGTGCGCGACCGACGGATCCAAGCCAAAGGCCTCCTAATCTGGCAGCCTGTCGTGGAGGCCTGACGGCATCTTCAGGCCTCCATCTCTGTCTAAACAGAATGTGAGGGAGTAAGCCCATGCCAGCAAATCGTTTCAACGGATTCACAGACTACGGTGTAGGCATCGGCTTGCGCGTCCCGCACTACGAACACATTTTCACGGAGAAACCGGTTGTCGACTGGTTTGAAATCATCTCTGAAAATTACATGGTGGACGGCGGACGGCCGCTCCACGTACTCGACCAGATCCTCGATCAGTATCGGGTCGTGCAGCACGGCGTCTCTATGTACTTTGGCTCTGCGCAGCCACTTGATCGTGAACATCTGAAGCGCCTGAAGACTCTCACCAAGCGCACGAAGACTCCATGGCTGTCAGATCATCTGTGCTGGGGATCGGTCGATGGGACCTACACGCATGACCTGCTTCCGTTGCCCTATACGTTTGAGGCGGTTCGCATTACAGCGCAGCGCATTCGCGAGGTCCAGGACTTTCTCGAGATCCCGATCGCAGTAGAAAATGTGAGCAGTTACGCGGAGTTCCACGAATCCCAGATGACGGAATGGGAGTTTCTTAACGAGGTCGCTCACGCCGCGGACTGCGGGATTCTTCTCGACGTAAATAACATCTATGTTTCTTCCCAGAACCATAACTTCGACCCGATGGTCTATGTCGATGCCGTTCCAGCCGACCGGGTCGCTCAGATCCACATTGCGGGTCATTCCAAGTTTGAGAAGTACACTCTCGACACACACGACCACCCGGTTCTCGATCCGGTGTGGAAGATGTATGCCCGCGCCATTGAGCGCGTCGGCGTTACCGCAACCCTTCTAGAGTGGGATGACAACATTCCGAGCTTTGATGAGGTTCACCAGGAAGCCCTCAAAGCCAACCGCTATCTGAATGCCGGACCTACCAGCACTAGCTTGCCAAAAGAGATCGCGGAGGAGGTTCGAGTATGACGCTTCTTGAACTCCAGCGTCAGATGTCGCACGACGTTCGCCGCCCCCTCACGCCCGGATTCGAGATGCAGCAACAAGCGGAAGACGGTCGTTCCATGGAGGACGTGGCTTCCAGCTACATCAAGCCGAACGATCGCCTTTCTTCTTTCGACCGCCTCGAGATTTACAACCGCCAGTATTGGTTCCGCGTCATCTCTGCGGTCTCGGAGGACTTCCCTGCTCTCGCAGCCGTACTGGGTTCGAGACGCTTTGACGCGTTGGTTCTCGCTTATCTGAAGGAGAATCCCAGCACCTCGTTCACTCTTCGCAATCTCGGTGCCCGCTTACCGCTGTGGTTGGAAACTCATCCAGAGTTTTCACCGAAGACGAAACATGCCCTGGTCCTTGACGTCGCCAAACTTGAATGGGCTTATGTCGAATCCTTTGACCGAGCGAAGGTCACGTCCCTCACGCTTGAAGATTTCGAAGGGCTAGACGGTGATTCTAAACTTTCGCTGCAGCCGCACTTACAGCTCCTGGCTCTCAACTACCCCGTAGACGAACTCGTACTCGCCGTTCGCAAGCAGACCCCAGAGTCCGACATCATGAGCAACGCCGTCTCGGAGCTCGTTGTCCCCACACGCCCTAAGCTTCCCAGCATGAGGCGCGCCCGCGTCTTCCTTGCCGTGCATCGCTTTGAAAACCTCGTTTACTACCGCCGCATCGATCGTGAAGCCTTTCTACTCTTCACGGCTCTGCAGCAGCGTCGCACCCTCGGCGAATCGCTTGAAGGCGCATTTGCTACGAGCACATTGTCCCCGGAGCAGCAGGCTACAAAGATCCAACAATACTTCGCCCATGCGGCAGAACTCGGTTGGTTCTGCCGCCTGCCCACGGACATGATTGGCGTGCACTAACGATCAGCGATTCAGCGCTGCGGCTTGCTACACCTCTCCCTTGCTACCGCTCGCACGCAGCAGACAAGTCGCCACTAGAGCAGTCCAACCTGTCTGGTGGCTGGCTCCAACACCCCGGCCAGTGTCGCCGCAAAAGTATTCACTAAAGAGAACAAGATCGCGCCAGTATGGATCATCGACGTAGCGCCGCTCGTCGCCATGCGAGGCGCGGCGGCCAGATTCATCGCGCGTAAAAAGGCCGACAAGACGTCGCCCAATTTCACGCTGCACTTCGAGCAGCGTGAGGAACTTGCCGCTACCGGTAGGACATTCCAGCTTCAGGTCGTCACCGTAGACAACATGGTATCGCTCCAGAGCATTCAGCAGAAGGATGTTGACGGGAAACCATACCGGTCCGCGCCAGTTGCTGTTGCCGCCAAACATGCCACTGTCGCCTTCACCTGGAAGGTACTTGATGACGAGCTTCCGGCCCGCCAGTTCGATTTCGTAAGGATGCTCGTCGTGATATTTGGACAAAGCACGAATGCCATGATCCGAAAGAAACTCCGTCTCATCGAGCACACAACGAAGAATGCGCAGCAACCGCTCCTTGGGGACGAGTGCGAGGAACTTCGAACCTCTGAACTCCGGGTCTTCGGTCTCAACATCGGAGACATAGCGGGCGAGCCCGGGGCTGTTCTTTAAAAACCAATGCAGACGTTTGCTGAAGCCGGGCAGCTTTTCTATCTGGTCCCGCTTCAGCAAACAGATGGCGTAGAGCGGAACGATGCCGACGATAGAGCGAATCTTCAGAGCGATAGGATCCCTCCCTTCGCGCTCCAGTCGATCGAAGTAGAAACCCTGTTCCTCATCCCAGAGACCACCGTCGCCGCCGTCATTGATGGCATCGATGATGGCGACATAGTGCTCGAAAAATTTGCTGGCGATGTCCTCGTACGCGGGCCGGGTCTGTGCCAGTTCAAGCGCCATGGTCAGCATTGCGGAGCAATACAGCCCCATCCACGCCGTGCCATCTGCCTGATGGAGCGTCGCTCCATCAGGCAGAGTCATGTTGCGGTCAAAAACGCCAATGTTATCGAGACCAAGAAATCCGCCACCGAAGAGATTCTTCCCCTGCGCGTCATTGCGATTCACCCACCATGTGAAGTTCAGCAGGAGTTTTTGAAATGCGCGCTCCAGAAAATCGACATCCTTCTGCTCTTCCTTTCCTTTGGCGTCGATCAGATACACGTGCATCACAGCCCACGCGTGCACCGGTGGATTTACATCTCCAAACGCAAACTCATAGGCTGGCATCTGTCCGTTGGGGTGCATGTACCACTCACGCAACAGCAATAGAAGTTGGTTCTTTGCAAAGGTTGGATCGATCTCTGCCATTGGAATCATGTGGAATGCTGTATCCCAAGCGGCAAACCAGGGATACTCCCACTTATCAGGAATCGAAAGGATGTCGCGACAGAAGAGATGCCTCCACTGGGCATTCGGTGCGTCGAGTCTCTCTTTGGGCGGAGCTGGCTGCGCGGGATCGCCCTCCAGCCAACGCTGAGAGATGTAATAGTAGAACTGCTTGCTCCAAAGGAGACCGCTGTAAGCCTGGCGCGCGATATTGCGTTCATCGTCGTTATAGCTGGTCGGCAATCGAGCAGCGTAGAACTCATCGGCTTCCGCCACACGGTGATGTAAAGATTCGTCGAACGCTGCCGCATCGATCGACGTGGGCTCGTGGTTATCTTCACGAACAAGGCGTAACCGGAACACTTTTGTCTCTCCCGCTTCAAGCTTCGTGCGGAAGACGAACGCCGCCTTGGTCCCCACGTTGTCCCGATTGATGGCAGCGGCATCGCCCCCTACGAGGTAACGATCAAACGCATCTTTTGTGAATCCTTGCTCACCATGAAAATTATGGTCGAGACGTTTTATGTTTGTATCGTTCTCGGTGAATAAGATATCTTCAGGCGCTTCACCCACGGAAAGAAATCGATAGCGGCCCAGTGTCTTGTGGTTCGCCACAACAGTGTGTGGTTCAGATTCTTTGAGCCGCATCCATGGACGCGTCTCCTGGCCCAATTCGAGATTTCTCCAAGACCAGTTATTGCGCAGCGTCAATGTCGGAGCAACAGTAAGAGGGGCTGCGTCCGGGCCGCGATTGGAGATCGTCAGCCGTATCAGTGTATCTTCCGGAGCCGCTTTTGCGTACTCGATCTGCACATCGAAGTAGCGCTCCCCATCGAAGATGCCCGTATCCATGAGCTCATACTCCGAATCGGCATAGGTAAGCGCGTGATTTCTCGCCGTCAAATCGTCGTACGGAAATGCACGTTGAGGATACTTATAAAGCCCTTTCGCGTAGGAGTGCGTGGGCGTTGCGTCAAGATAGTAGAACTGCTCCTTAACGTCTTCTCCGTGATTACCCTCTGGATTACCGAGGCCAAAGAGTCGTTCCTTCAGAATGGGATCCGCGCCATTCCAGAGAGAAGTGGAATAGCAAAGACGGCACTCGCGATCCGTCCATCCCAGGAGTCCATCTTCACCCCACCGATAGGCTCGGTAGCGGGCCATATCGTGCGTGAACGCCCACGCATTGCCGTTGGCCGAATAGTCTTCCCGAACTGTGCCCCACTGGCGCTCCGGTAGATATGTGCCCCACCTTTGCCAGTTCTCTTCCCGCGCGTCCGACCTTCGAAGACGTTCTTCTTCCTTGCCGAGCTCTGAAGCCATCTACCACCTCAATCAGGGCCAACTCGCCTCTAACTGTATTTCGATGCATATCCAGCAGTGCATGACATTTAAGAAACGACGTCCAATCCTGCAGGGTCCTGTTGAAGTTCAAATCTGCTTTCACGCGTGTACTGCTTCACTTCGCCATCGCCCGCGATGAACGCCAGGTCCGCAAAATGGACGAAGATGCCATGTTCCACCACACCAGTGATGGCAGAGATTTTTTCTCCGAGAGCAGCAGGATCTTCGATGGCTGTTGGTGCGCAATCGAGAATGAGATTGCCTTCATCGGTGATGTAATCTCCACTCCCGTCCTTAGCCTGGCGAATCTTTGAGGGTAACCCAAGCGATTCGAGTCTCCTCGTGACAAGCGGCTGCGCCATGGGGATCACCTCAACTGGCAGCGGAAACCTGCCGAGTCTGTTTACGAGCTTTGACGCGTCCGCAACCACGATGAATTTTTTTGAGGCCGAAGCGACGATCTTTTCGCGGAGGAGCTTTCCGCCGCCACCCTTAATCAGGGCGAGGCCCGGAGCGACTTCGTCGGCGCCGTCGACGGCCACGTCAATCTCGGAGGCTTCATGGAAGTCGATGATGGGGATGCCAAGTTCCGCGCCCAACTTCGCGGAGTCTTCAGAGGACGCGATGCCTCGAACTTTGAGCCCCTCCTTCACCCTCTCGCCAAGCAGTTTAATGAAAAGCGTCGCGGTAGAACCGGAGCCGAGGCCAACGACCATTCCCGCTTCAATAGAGCCAAGTGCTGCTCGCGCGGCTTCAAGTTTGAGTTCATCCTGTGTAGGCATAGCCATCCTTCGTTCTAGGTTGAGGATTCCAGCATCTCACGGCCGCAGGGATCGCCGCGCGGAAAGCATCGTCCCAAGAAGGTGCGGGAACAGAGGCATAGCACGATCCGACTTTCTTACATGAAATACTCATGTTTCGGAAAGGTCCAAAATGTCGCATCCCGTCTTTAACGCCCAAAGCTTTGGTGGTGCGTCTAAACGAAATGCGAAATCTCGATCGTAGGGTCTTACTCCACCTTGTGCTCGCAGTCCTATCTGCACCTGCCTTCTGTCCGTCTCTGGAAGCACAGTCCAACGTAAGTAGCTCTGCACATTTCACGGAGACGGCAGCCGGGAGCGATCTTCCCGACTTACCACAAAACAACACCGACCAGCCCCAAAGCCAGGATGGCCAAACCAAGCGCATTCTCGGAGTGATCCCGAATTTTCGCGCGGTGAGTGCTGACGTTCAGCTTCCTCCGCAATCGGTCAGGGAGAAGTTCATTACGGCTACGCAGGACTCCTTCGACTACTCTTCCATCTTGCTTCCCGTTGCCGTCGCTGCTTACTCGCAGGCCACCAATCAGACTCCCGAATTTCACCAGGGCGCCGCAGGGTTCGGGCGATACTTCTGGCATTCCTATGCAGACCAAGCGAACGAGAACTACTTCGTGGAGTTCATCGGACCGACGCTCTTCAGACAGGACAGCCGCTACTACACCCTCGGCAAGGGCGGCTTTCTCAAACGTTCCGAGTACTCTCTAGGACGTGTCTTCATCACCCGTGACGACGGAGGCAGGGAGGTTTTCAATGCCTCGGAGATCATCGGCGCGGGAGCGGCGGCTGGGGTATCGAACCTTTACTATCCGTCTCGCGAGCGCACCTTTGGGAATACGGCGGATAAATGGGGTCAGAGTGTGGGTATCGACGCCGCGACTTTCATGTTCAAAGAGTTTTGGCCTGACATCCATCACCACCTCTTTCACAGTCGCTAGCCGATTTTATCCACTGTAGAAGGTGCCAGCTGCCGAGGTAGGAACGGCAGCTGGCCTATGCGTTGGCCAGATCTCAGCCCACTACAATAAAATCCTCGCGAGCCGATATAGTCTCGGATGGCACGAGAACGTCGATTGCTGGGGATCAACGGGATGAGTTTCGGAGACTCGGATGTGGCGCGGGCAATCTCGGCGACGCGACGTGATTTTCTTCGCGGCGCGATCGGAGCCCTGTCAGCAACCTCGGTGACCTGCTCCGCAGCAGGTGGTCGCGTCGCCGGCTCACTTTTACGGCCGGCGCAGAAGACAGTTCTGGTGACCTTTGGGGGTGGAGCGCGTGACGCGGAGACCTTTGCAGAGGAGGGCCAGGAGAACATTCCGAATCTGATGCACACGCTGCTGCCCCAGGGGACATTCTTCACACAGGTGGTAAACGCTGGAATCCTTGGGCACTATGTGGCGACTGCAAGCATTGTGACGGGAAGCTATGAACGGTTCGATAACTTCGTCGCGCAGCCACCACCCAACCCAACGCTGTTCGAGTACTACCGCAGGGGTCTGCGTAGGCCGATCACCGATGCATGGGTGATTGCACCCAGCAACGGGTTTCAGAAGATCGGAAGCAGCAGTCACACCGCATTCGGGCCGGAGTTCGGTGCGGGTGTCATCCTCCCCAAACGGCTCTTGCAAGCGGCGCTGCACAACAACGGTGCTGCGGATGGAGACCGGCTTATGCACCTGCTGCAGGATAGCTATGAGATGCCGGTCTATCAACCTGCAGCTTCTGGACAGGATCGTGAGTTGCATCTGGAGATGCTCGAATCGACGCTGCAGGTTTCGGTGCACGACTTTGTTCAGAAAGCCAAAAGCGTAGAGAGCGCTGACGAGCTCTCCATCTACATTGCGCGGCAACTCATGGATCGGCACGCACCCTCCTTGATGATGCTGACGCTGCATGACATGGACATCGCGCACTCCGGTGCGTACTCGCTCTATGTCGACGCGATCCAACGCGCGGACCGGCTTTGTGCGGAACTATGGGCTATGATCCAGGCGAATCCCGAGTACAAGGACCGGACGACGCTGTACATCATGCCGGACTTTGGCCGCGACGCCGACAACGACCCTGCAGGAAATGGCTTTCAGCATCACCGCACCGGCGGAGCAATGGCGCGGACGACGTGGCTGCTGGCGTTGGGGCCGCATCTTCGCCAGAACGCGACCGTGGACCGGCCGATCGAATCCATCGATCTTGTGCCGACCATTGGCCGCTCGCTGGGTTTTGCGACGCCCGCTGCTGGCGGACGGTACATTCGGGAGATGCTGTGACTCCGATCTCGCTCAGCCCAACGTCGTTCCAAGGGTACGCTCCGCAGGCCCGTCTCTTTGCCATCGAACATCTACCACTTTTGAAACGATTGCCTCTGGCGATCTGCCCATCGTTCCTGCAACAAATACAGGATCTGGATACAAGCTTTCCGGTGGAGCAGAGAAGTTTGCGATGGCAGTGCTCTACATTGCAAGCCATGCCTACGGGACAGTATGTACAACTTACCGCGGCGCTCGAGGCTTTGACCTTGAGTGATCGTTTGCGCGCCATGGATTGGGTGCATGGACCAGCGCGCTTTGTCACGGAGCTGACGGCGTACCTATGGTCGAGTAGCCAGATTAATCAGTTTCGACAGGCCACCAACGATCTGTTTGCGGCAGTTCAGGCGCCGCAAGACACTTCACACAGGTTGGTCGTGGTGGTGTTGGGACAAGGGGCGGAGCCGGAGAGCCGCAAGGTGCTGCGCAAGCTGCGTCAGCAGGGTGTTTTTCTCAACGCTTTGAGATACGAGACGGCGTTTGAAGATATCCGCACATCGATGCAACGGCATGTGGGTGATACGCCAGCGCCCTACGCGACATGGTATGCCGATGGTGGAGTTCCACGAACGGAGGTTACCCAGGGGATCGCGGGCAGTATCGCCGTGAGTTATCCAGGACTCGCGAAGCTTCGCGAACGAGTGCTCGCGCGGATGCAGATGCCAATCGGAAGCGGTGGCGGAGGTGCGGAGCAGATGCATGCACGTCTGACTGAAACCTCTCAGCGCGAGCTTAACGCGCAGGAAATCACGGGGGATCCGGTACTGCAGAGGTTCTATACCGAGTTGTTTACGCAAAGCTCCGGCCCACAGCTCTTCAGCACGAGCTTCGTGCAATGGACCGGTCGAGAGCTCGCACGAAGGGCGCAGCCACATACTTTGCTACTGCGTTACGCACCGCGGCAGAAGCACCAGGATTTCAATGAGATGTTCAGCCACAAGGGTACACAGGAGATGGACGCGCAAGGCGCCCTGCGCGACGCGGAGATGGGAGCCTACTACAACTGGATCGAAACCAACCGCATAACAGCACCGGGTAAGCTGACCTTCGCGGTATGGGTTGAAGACCGACCTCTGGCGGTAATCCTGGGTCCCAGGGCTCCCGCCGACACGGTTTGTTCGACGCCTATGACCTTGCAGCGCGCTCTGGAAAACTTTGGTTAGGGCGACACTTCCCCGAAACCAGCGAGCTTCCGCAGTCTGCTCTTTGGGATGGATATCCTGCTCTTCTGCTCAAGACAGGGGAGTGCCTCCTTCCTCGATGGGAAGACCTCTTGCTCTCCACGCGGTAAATCCACCCACTATGTCCGTCGCTCTCCAAATCCCAAGATCCTGAAGCGCTGCGGCAGCGAGGCTTGAGGTGTAGCCCTCGGAACAAAACACGATGACATGGAGGTCGTGATCGTTGGCAACCGGCAGACGCGCGCTGGATGCCGGGTCGAGGCGCCATTCAAGCACGTTACGCTCAACAATCAACGCCCCCGGAATACTACCCTCGATCGCACGCTGGCCTTCAGGACGGATATCGACAAGTACCGCCTCCGTTTTTTCCAACGCCTCATAGGCTTCGTCCGGAGTGAGCCGTCGCAGTCGTGTACGCGCCGCGGCAAGCACACGATCAATGGTCAACGCGCTGCGGTTCGCGGCTTTGCCAGCCTGCTCATCTTGCTCCTGATTCAGTTTCTCAGCCCGCTCAGACGCACGTTCGCGTGGGACCAGCTCATTGCCGTCCAGATCGTACTCCTCCATATAGGTGAGCGGGGGCGAATAGGCGTGAATGCTGACGGCCGGTGCGAGGGAGACATTGCGGACGTCATGAGCGTACTCGGTGCCGAATGCGCGCGGCTTGCCTGGAATGATCGCCAAAGGCTGTACACCAGGACGATGCTCCTCAAGAACGCCGGTCGTTACGACGAAAGCTCCCGCGGATTCACCGTGGTCGTGAAAGCCGGTGGATTGCCCGGGCATCCAGCTTATGACCCAGATATCGTGGTCTTGTCCCTGATACAGTCGCTCATACCAGCGATCTTCGATGCGCAGCCGCACCCGATCCATCCACCCATCGGTGGCCGCGAAATGCGAGACGATGTCGGCAAGTTCTTCAGGCGTTCTTAAGAGCGGGGCGGACTGGCCCACATCTGCCATCACTCTGCTGTCCGCGTGAGCAAGGCTTTCCTCTGTTGCAAGTTGCATAGTATCTCCGGAGCCGAACCGCCGAAGGCAAGCTCGCGGCAAAAAATGCCGGCTTGTCGACGGATCCATGGGCAAGCGATTGAAGTATCCGGATGAGCTTTAGAGGGGACGTTTCAGTAGGAGCTGAAGTTGTCGCGGCTCACCCAAGGAAGGGTTGGTCGCAGCAACAACAATAAAGCAGAGGAAACGTCATACCTTGACGCTAGCACAGCCCGAAGAATCGGGTCAATGTTCGAGCATCAGGGTCGCTGGAGCCTTTACATTCCTTACGCGATTCACCGCCGCTTATTTCTGGAAGAGCAGCGGTGTGAAATGAATCAGGTTGTCGCGCCATACGGGCCACTGGTGATGACCGGGAGTCTCGATGGCAGTAACGGGCAAGCCCTGCGCCTTGAGCGTCGCGATGGCGGCTTGGTTAGGTTTGAGGAGCGCGTCATCGACGCCGCATGCCATCCAAAGAAGATGGAGGTTGGCCTTCTGCGGTGTGACTGCTGGAATCCTGGCAAGCGTGGTCGGGTTAAGGCCAGCGGAGAAGGTGCCAATCCATGCAAATAGGTCCGTGTGGTTAAGGCCGGTCAGGAGGCTCTCAGCGCCGCCCATGGAAAGGCCAGCAATAGCACGGTGATCTCGGTCTTTGATGACCGGATACTCCGCCTCGACCCTCGGGACGATCTCGGTGAGGAGCATGGTCTGGAAGAGGTCCATATTCTGTGTGTTGAGGGCGGGGGTGCGACCGGGCTTTAGAACGGCGAGGTTGCCGTAGCCGAGAGTCATCACGACGATCATGGGCTTGGCCTTGCCGGTGGCGATCAGGCTGTCGAAGATATCGTTGGCCTTGCCTGCGGAGAGCCAGCCGTCTGCGCCGTCGGAGTAACCGTGGAGCAGGTAGAGGACAGGGTAGCTGGTTTTGGCTTTGGGGTTGAAGCCGGGTGGCGTGTAGACGTAGTACTCATCCTGATTGGCGGGAGCGTTGAGAACAACACTGGTGGTGTAGAAGTGGTGAGTGATCTCACCGTGAGGGATGGACTGGATCTCCCACGGCATCGGCGGATTGCCGGGGATGGTGAAAGTATTGACGAGTTCCTGGAGATTCGTCTGGATGGCTGGGTTCTTGATATCGAGAACATCGCTGCCGTCGACGCGGAATAGATAGGAGTAAATCTCAGGCGTATAAGGCTGAGTGGTGAGGCTCCAGATACCGTTGACTTCCTGTGTCATCGGCATGTTGTTGCCCTCGACGCTGACGAGGACCTCTTTGGCGTTGGGAGCAGCGATGCGGAAGGTCACGGAGCCATCGGCGTGGACTTCGGGCGAGATGAGTGGCGCTTTTGTCCGAACAAGTGGCGGAGTGTTGACCGCACTTGCGGTGGGGTTCTGAGCGGCGGCGAAGGGCAGGGTTGCGGACAATAGGAGCACAGAGAATATTGTTGATTTGCGCATGCGCGCCAGTCTATCCCATGGCAGCATCCGTGGGATGGGCGAGCTATATAAAGAGCATTGAAAAAATGAAAAGCAGATACTCTTCCAACATCGGAGTGAACGAAGAATTTAGATGACTCTACTGCGCCGTGTGCTGGCCCTCTTACTCGCTGTTTCCAGCTTCGCGCTCGCGCAAAGGCAAGGGGATTTTCGCGTGGTCGGACCGGGTGGCGGTGGAGCCATGTTTCACCCCCTGATCAGCCCACACGATTCATCGACCGCAGTCGTGGCCTGCGATATGAGTGGTTCCTACATCACGCACGACGGCGGCGCATCCTGGAGAATGTTTAATCTGCGCGGATCGGTGCGTTTCTTTCTCTTCGATCCAAACCTCCCCACGGTCCTCTACGCTCAAAACGATGCGCTATGGCGCAGCCGGGATAACGGGGAGACCTGGAAGCTGGTGACACCCACTCCTGGAACCATCCAACATATTTCGATGGCATCGGATCACGCCGATGAGAGCATCGTCTCCACTTCTACTCCGTCTGAGCCCATCTCCGCACTTGCAATCGACCCCGCCGATTCTAACCATCTGTACGCCTCTGCGGGATCGACAAGCCCCGCGCTCTTCATCTCGAAAGATGCTGGCGCGCACTGGACCCTCGCCGCTCCCTTGCCCGAAGCTGCCAGTAAGATCTGGATCGCTCCCCAACATCCAGAGACATTGCTCATCGCAGGAGAACATTTCATCGTGACAAGGCGCGGTGGTCGTACCGAGCAACACGCTACACCTTCTTTGCTGGTCGACTCCTCCGCCGCACCTACCCGCTCCGGTTCCTGGGTGATCTATGCGGCGACCAAGACAGGTATCTTCATCTCGACGGATCGCGGCGCATCGTGGGTTCCCTCATCTCTCCCCGGCACGGGCGCAAACGTTCGCGCGATTGCAGCCAGCTTTCGGCATCCCGAGATCGCATACGCCTCCTATAGCGGCCTTCATGTGAACAACGTTCTCTGGCACCGCTCCGCATGGCACGGCGTTGCCCGAACTCAGGATGCAGGACACACATGGCAACTCGTTTGGAAAGAGTCCTCAACCCAGGCGGCGAACGTCCAAGACGCGTGGCTAACAGAGCGCTTTGGCACCGGTTGGGGAGAAAATCCACTCAACCTCACCGTTGCGGATCGAGACCCCGCCCTCGTGTACGCCACGGACTTAGGTCGTACGCTCGTCACCACGGACGCCGGCAGACAGTGGCATGCAGCCTACTCGCATCGCGCGTCCGGCGGAGATTGGACGAGCACAGGGCTCGATGTCACCACGGCCTACGGCATCCACTTCGACCCCTTTGACCATCGGCGGCAGTTCATTACGTACACTGATATCTCGCTTTTTCGCAGTGAATCGTCTGGGCAATCATGGGCAAGCTCCAGCACCGGAATCCACGAGAAGTGGCTCAACACGGCCTACTGGATGGTCTTCGATCCGCAGGTGAAGGGCCGTATGTGGACCGTGAACAGCGGCACACACGATCTTCCACGCCCCAAGATGTGGCGGCATACGTCGAGCGACACCTTTCAAGGGGGGGTGTCCCGCAGTGAGGATGGTGGACGCACATGGACCCCCTCCAGCAAAGGCATGCCCGAAACAGCACCGACTGATATCGTGATCGATCCTTCCACCCCGATGAACTCCCGCACCTTGTACGTTGCAGCCTTCGGTCGAGGCGTCTACAAGAGCGTCGATGATGGCAGAAGCTGGTCGCTGAAGAACACAGGCATCCGGCAGCCTTCACCGTTTGCATGGAGGCTCACCCTGGCTCCCGACCACACGCTTTACCTCGTCGTAGCGCGGCGTTCGGAAGACGGCAGCATAGAGAACAACGGCGACGGCGCTCTCTACCGTTCTGTCGACGGCGCAGAGACCTGGCATTCCGTCCCGCTTCCCAAAGGAGTCAACGGGCCGAATGGACTGGAGGTGGACCCATCCCATCCCACGCATCTGTATCTCGCTGCCTGGGGACGAGCCGTGGGAACACACGGCGAGGGCGGTGGTGTCTTCAGCTCAGAAGACTCCGGTCAGCACTGGACCAGCTCCCTCACTCGCGACCAGCATATCTACGACGTAACGGTGGACCCGCGTCTTCCGGGTACTGTCTATGCGGCGGGTTTCGAGTCTTCCGCCTGGGTCTCGCGCGATAGGGGCAACCATTGGAACCGCATCGCTGGTTATAACTTCAAATGGGGGCACCGTGTCCTTCTTGATCCCGACGACTCTGGAAAGGTTTATATCAGCACGTTTGGCGGAGGCGTCTGGCACGGTACAGTAACCACCAGACCCGCGGTACTTGATATCGCTACTCCGGAGATGGAACCCCGGCCATGAACTCTCAATAGGATTTTCACAGCGCCAAAGAATCCGCAACATTTTGCCTTTCCTCTCACTAGGAATCGATCCTAACCTCGTTGACATCTAAACCTTTCGCATGAAAAAGATTGGCTTCCTATCGTTCGGGCATTGGACCCCGTCTCCCCACTCGCAGACGCGGTCGGCTGCTGATGTTTTATTGCAGTCCATCGACCTTGCCATAGAAGCCGAAAGAATCGGGATGGACGGGGCTTACTTCCGCGTTCACCATTTCGCTCGACAGCTGGCCTCGCCGTTTCCACTGCTCGCCGCCATTGGAGCCCGAACGCGAACGATCGAGATTGGAACCGGAGTCATCGACATGCGGTATGAGAATCCGCATTACATGGTCGAAGACGCAAGTGCGGCGGACCTCATCGCGGGATCGCGCTTGCAATTAGGTCTCAGTCGCGGCTCTCCAGAGCAGGTGATCGACGGTTGGCGCTACTTCGGCCACCGACCCAATGACGGAGAGGACGATGCCGCCATGGGCCGTCGTCATGCGGAAGAGTTCTTTGAACTCCTTAGAGGCAACGGTTTTGCCAGACCAAACCCGAACCCAATGTTCGCCAATCCACCAGGATTACTGCGACTTGAACCGCTCTCCGAAAGCCTGCGCGATCGCATCTGGTGGGGATCCGCCACGAATGCGACGGCAGCCTGGGCCGGGAACCTCGGCATGAATCTGCAGAGCTCAACACTTAAGTTCGACGAATCTGGCGAGCCCCTCCATATCCAACAGGCTGTCCAGATCCGGACTTTTCGTGATGCCTGGGCGAAGGCCGGACATACACGAGTTCCGCGCGTCTCGGTAAGCAGAAGCATCTTCCCTCTCCTCACCGATCTTGACCGCGCCTACTTCGGACGCGAGGGTCAAGGGGGAGACAAGATCGGATTCCTGGACGAGAAGACACGGGCGGTCTTTGGCCGATCCTACGCCGCTGAACCGGATGTCCTTATTGAGCAACTGCGCCAGGATAAAGCCATCGCCGAAGCCGATACCCTGTTGCTTACGATTCCGAACCAGTTGGGCGTTGCCTATAACGTGCATGTGATGGAAGCGATTCTCACAACCGTTGCTCCAGCACTAGGTTGGCGCTAAGCAATGAGCTCTAACGCCAGATCGAAGGCGAAGACTTCGTCGAAGATGCATCCTGCGAATCGGTTTGCTGTTCAACAGGCCAAACGGAAGTTGCAGCAAGATGCCCTTCGGCCGAATGACGAACGGGACATCGCATTCCGCCGCATGATCTTTTCAGTCCCTGCAGGTAAAGTCAGCACCTATGGACGTATTGCGGCGGCAGCGGGCTATCCACGCTATCATCGCGCCGTTGCCCGACTCTTACGAACCGACCCTCCGGATCAACTGCCTTGGCATCGCATACTCGGTGCTGGAGGTGAGATCAAGTTACGTGGCGCCGCTGCTCATGAGCAGCGGGAACGCTTGAAACTTGAAGGAGTTAAGTTCCTGGGGAAACGGGTCGATATGGAGCACTTTGAGCATGCTATTGAGACCTGGAATGTCTACAGATAGCTGAGAGACTAAATTCGAAGCGGAGGCAAGATATCTTGATCCAGGCAGTGCAGAACCTTGAAATTTCAACACGCGGGAAAGGTCTCTACGAATTTACGGCGGACCTCAGCGAATGGGTTATGCGTCAGAAGATGCAGACAGGTCTCCTGACGGTCTTCTGTCGCCACACGTCTGCTTCGCTTCTTATTCAGGAAAACGCCGATCCCACTGTGCGTCACGATATCAAAGCCTACTTCGACCGTATCGCCCCCGAAAATGGCCCATACGATCACAACTATGAAGGACCCGACGATATGCCGGCTCATCTGAAAACAGCCCTGACTCAGGTGCAGCTTTCGATACCCGTTATGAAGGGCGATCTTGCCTTAGGTACATGGCAGGGTGTCTACCTTTTTGAGCACAGAGTGCACCCTCATAGACGGCAGATCGTGCTGCATCTGATTGGGGAATAGGTCGGAGTTTCTGTTTGCACCTATAAATCCGGCTTTGGGGTCGTACGAAACGACGAGTTCCACAGGAGCTCGCAGATACTGCTGCAACTAAATTAGTCATATCGGTTCAAAAACTTGCTAAGTAGGATTGAACGAGCCGGGTTCTTCTTTTCGCCGCAGGCTCAAGCTTTAATCCGTGTGACCCATTTGCTGAGGCTTACTTGTGGCCGTCTTGAGCATCGAACAGCATTACGTCACCAGATTCCTGGAAATCGGTGGCGATTTACAGGAGAGCATATGATTCCGAGTCTTGAACTGACGGCCTTCTCCTCAATAAGCGTGAAACACCTCGGCACCCTTTCCCGAGAACAGATCGACGGACTTGAATTCGGTGTGGTCGGATTCTCTTCGGACGGTATCGTGGAGATTTACAACGCGAGGGAGTCAGAGTTGGCCGGGCTGCCGTTTGATTCGGTCATAGGATCTCACTTCTTCTCGAGCACGGCCCAATGTATGAATAACTTCCTTGTGGCTCAGCGCTTTGAAGACGAACCCGAACTCGATGCAGTGATTGATTACGTTCTGACTCTGCGCATGAGACCCACGCCGGTTCAACTCCGCTTGCTCAAATCACCAGATGCTTCGAGACGATATATCCTCATCCAACGGTAAATTTACACTGACTTTTCACTGAATCCGGAACGGATGCACATCGCGCCAACCTGGAATCACAGTGCAGCAGCAGGTTAACCTTCGATTTTTTGCGGTGCCAGTTGAAAGATAGTAAACCAACCCCATGAGCATCGCTCTCCAAGACGAACACGCAAAGCTGCTGCAGTTCATGTACGCGTGTCCGGTCGGTCTCCTTGAACTGGCAATCGATGGATCGATCACCATGGTTAATCCACTGGCGATGCAGCTGTTGCTTCCCTTCTTTGAGAAGCAGAAGATGGGCAACTTCTTTGACACCCTGGAGAAATTTGCTCCGGAACTTCGAAACCTGACGGACGCTTTCACCCCTATCCAAGGCACAGTCTGCGAAGGCCATCGCGTGTTTGTGAGTCCAGGCAGTAAGAAAGATGGATTCGAAGCGCAGGTGCTCGCGTGCACGATCGTCAAACTGGCTGACAGTCGCTACATCGTTTCGCTGGCTGATATTTCAAAACAAGTGGCTCAAGAGAGCCGGCTCAAACAGGCGGAAACATGGTTCGCATCGCTGCTTGATAGCGTGAACGACTTCGCAGTCATCTCTCTGGACTCCGAAGGGCTCATTGAATCGATTACTCCTTCCGTGATTCGGCAGACGGGTTACAGTGAATTTCAGATACTGGGACGAAGTCTGGACATTTTTAACGTGGACGAGCCCGTATCCGGTTCCCTCAACATCTCCGATCAGATCGCTTTGGCCCGCCGCGATGGTTGGCATTTATACGAGTGCTGGCAATGCCGACGGGAGGAGCCTCCATACTGGTGCCAGAGACTGATCGCCGTAAGAAGTGAGGTGCAGGAAGGCCAGGAGAGGATCATCTCCGGTTATACCGTTGTCCTCCGAGACGTGACCCAGCAGAACTCCGACACGGTCAAACTCACCCAGATGCTCAGAACGGATTATCTAACTGGCGCCTACAATCGATCCTATTTCTTTGAAGTCGCGGGGCGCGAGTGCACACGCGCTAAGCGTTACGGGCAATCTCTCGCCTTGGTGGCGATCGATCTGGATCACTTCAAATCCGTGAATGACATGTACGGTCATAGCACGGGCGACGCAGTTCTGAAGGCCTTCGCAGAGGCCTGTAGTCCACTGCTAAGACCAAATGACACCTTTGCGCGGATTGGAGGCGAAGAGTTTGTTCTGCTCTTACCATCCACAGATCTGGCGGGTGCCGCCCAGCTTGCGGAGCGATTGAGGCAAACGATTCACGCAACAGCCATCGCTGTGAATGGACAAACTCTAACCGTTACCGCGAGCATGGGATGTGCAGAGATTCAAGATAAGGTCTCCACAGTGACGGAACTACTCGCCGTCGCCGACGATGCTTTGTATCGTGCGAAGAAAATGGGACGGGACCAGGTGGCTCTGTCTGTGCGAACAAATCGCACCCTGGGTATTTCGTGAGTTCCCTCCTGCTCACGCGCAGATCTCTGGCGCGCGTTCTTCAAAGCCTCCTTGAAACTGAACTCAAGCATCTTCGACTGGGCTCAGATCGCCACGGTGAATCTTCGCCAACGGGACTTTGGCCCGAAGATCTCCATCTTGATGGGAGCGGTAGCAAGAACCTGGCATGCGATTCTCTTGAAATACTTTGGCTGTCTGCAGCGGTAAACGAGATGTTCCATCTCCATGAGAGCCAGAGCGAAACGGACCTTCTTTCAGCGCACACATTCGGTCAATGGTTGGACGTCATTGAATCGTGTTGGAGCACGGGTGTGACACGGATCACGTTTGCCACCTCGGGTTCGACCGGCCCACCAAAGCGGTGCACACACGAGATCGCATACCTACAGACCGAAATCGATTATCTCTCCAGCCTCTTCAAGGACCGAAAACGCATTCTCTGCTTCACACGCGCACACCATATCTATGGCTTCTTGTTCACAGCTCTGCTTGCGGATCGACTTAGGGTTGAGGTGGTCTCTGCCACCGTCATGGGCGCATCCGAATTTCATCGACAGCTCAAGGAAGGGGATCTGGTCGTTTCGATTCCAGATCGTTGGCAGTGGCTTAGCCGATCCATACCAAAATGGCCGAGCGGAATAGGAGGAGTTGTCTCCACGGCACCCTGCCCCGATGGTCTGATCAGCTCGGTGATGGGGCAAGGTTTAGCCCGAATGACAGAGATTTATGGATCTTCAGAGACGGCCGGAGTCGCCGTTCGAACCTGGCCCGAGGAGACGTATCGGTTGATGCCTCAGTGGCAGCTCCATGAAGACCCTGACCTGGGTCAAATGCTTCATCACACATCGGGAACGCAACTTCCCCCCATGGACAAACTCGTCCTCTACTCTTCAGACTCTTTCACCCTTGGTGGACGCAGAGACCTTTCAGAGCAGGTGGGTGGAATCAACGTGCACTGCGATCGGATTGCTGCATCGATACGCGCGCTCCCCGGTGTCGCCGATGCCGCCCTCCGTCTGATGCGTCCATCCGAGGGAACTCGTCTAAAAGTCTTCATTGTCCCAAAGCCGGGACTTTCCGAAGAAAAGCTTAGAGGAGAGTTGCAATCGTGGGTTGAGACCAATCTCCCCGTCCCGGAAAGGCCCAAAGCATTCATCTTCGGAGATCGTATTCCGGAGACTGATTCAGGCGGAGTAGGCGATTGGTAGTTTCCTCATTCGGGCTGCGCGCCTGAACAGTGAAACGCAATAAGCGACGAAAGACGACAATCTTGAAGGTTCTCCCGGAAAGGCATTCGCACTCACGGCGATGGTCTGCCGGCATCACGAATCCACACTTGTCACCGCTTCGTCGCGGGCGCGTATGCATCCAACCAATGGCCGGCAACGACACCTGCCCCGGGAGGTTGTTTACATGCTCCAGTTCTTTCGAAACAGCGCTGCTGCGCTGCTGCTAACTGCTGCCTGGTCCGCTGTGGCGCAGCAGCCAAGCAATACGCCAGGCAGCATGGTAGTGAATGCCTTCGCCTCCCCGGATACGGGCGACCTCACCAAGACAGAAGTTCAGGTCCTGGACAACAAAACAGTAAAGCCGCTGATCTCTCTCAAGAGGCTAACGTCCTCCGAGGAGCCGGTCCACGTCATCCTTGCAGTGGATGCCGTCAATATCGGTTTCAGCAGAGTGGCCTACGCCCGCGCACAGGTACAGAAATTCCTCCGTGCCAACGAAGGAAAGCTGGCTTTTCCAACGACCTTCGTCGTGGTGACCGACAAGTCTACCGAAATCCAGAAGGAATTCTCGACGGACGGCAACGCCCTGAGCGAATCTTTGGGCAAATACGACATCGGCCTTCGTATAGTGCGTCGCGACTCCGGTTTTTGGGGCGCGGATGAACGGGTGGGCATCTCGCTTAATGCTTTTCGAGCCCTCACGGGATACGCAGCGACGATACCGGGCCGAAAACTGCTGATTTGGATTTCTCCGGGCTGGCCACTGCTTTCAGGAGTACGCGTGAATCTCGATTCGAAACAGCAACAGCGCATCTTCACGAACGTCGTTGCGTTTTCGAAGGAACTGCAGCAGGCGAATCTGACGTTGTACAACGTGAATCCATTGGGCCCGGAGGAGGACCTGCTTCGCGCGAATTACTACGAGAGCTTTCTAAAGGGTGTTACCAGGCCTTCCCAGACAGACGTCGCTGATCTGAGCCTGCAGGTGCTGGCCGTGCAAAGCGGAGGTCTTGCCACGACGAACAGCAGTGACGTCGCGGGCAACATCGAACGGTGCCTCAGAGATGCGGGGTCCTGGTATGAGCTGACCTTGCCTGTATCCTCGGCGGAGCACCCGGACGAATATCACCATCTGGAAATAAAAGTCAGTAAACCTGGCGTAACACTGCGCACGCGGGACGGTTATTACGCGCAGCCCTAAATTCTCACCAACGCTGACTTTGCTTCTAAGCATCAGTCGTCGTAATTTCGCACTGCGGGATAAGTTGATGACGGCATAACAATGCTTGAGGCCACAAACACTGGGCAGAGCACGCCAGAGCCCGCCAATAGGCCCTTACCCCACGCTGGGCATGTTCCGGTAGTGTTCCGTGCATTGGACTCGGCGAGTTGAAATCTCCGGCAATGACCTACTTCACCACACCCAAATATGTTTTTGTTATGTGACCGCAAAAACCATCACCTTTTGGTTGTTTCTGCAATTCGACTGCTAAAAGACCACTATTCTTTAGCAGAAGCAGTGATGTATAAGCACGCCGCTATCAGGATGAGAGCGCGTACTTAGGGGTAAGTATCCCTCGTAACTAATCATGAGTTACCTGTAACCATCTGATAAGTCCGAACCGGTCATGTCTGTCTGGTGAACGACACTTGAGCGGATGTTATGCCACGTGATCTCTCATCAGATCCGTTTCGCCGCCGCAGGATGCCATGTGCCGCCTCCCAAGAGTTCTAAGCAACCTCGCCCAGCTGTCTGCCTTCTCACAGCACGACGGAGAGGTACCGCACCAGCGATGACACTTCTACTCCGCGGTTTATGGGGACCGACGAGCTCACCACTGTAGATGGCATACCGCGAGCGTCCGTTGTTCACGTGACATAACTTGGCAGCTAGATCGAAGCAGCGAATAAACGCATAAAACTATTGAAAGATCCCATGTCTCCAATAAGGGCGAAGTTCCGCGCCCGCTCGTAAATCAGAGGGTATTCAAGCATCCCGGGCTATCTACTCGGAGAAGATGGCACTAAGTTCGTGCGGCGGAGTTACTTCCAACTGGTCATATGTACAGGAGTCTGGGCGTTTGTCGATGCGCCAGCGGCGAAATTGCGCCATGTGGCGGAAGCGCGTCCCTTGCATATGCTCATACGCCACCTCTACGACGAGTTCCGGTCTCAAGGGCTCCCACGAGAGATCTTTTCCCTGGTTCCATCGACTTTGTCCGCCTGGTACGCGGTTCTCCTCTTCCCCGGGGTCGGGAGTCGATCTCCAAGGATGGTTCGACCCTGCATTTTTTCGATAGGGCGCGAGATGCTCGACCAGATCGCGACGTGTTGAGAGTTTGAAGCTTGAGCAGACACCCACGTGCTGGAGAACGCGCCTTTCGTCGTAGAGGCCGAGCAACAAAGAGCCGACCGCAGTGCCCTCGCTCTCTTTGTACCAGCGAAATCCCGCAACCACGCAGTCGCAGTCCCGCTCATGCTTGATCTTCAGCATGACGCGTTTGTCCGACTCGTATCCTCCCGTGATGCGTTTCGCCATGACGCCGTCCAGGCCCGCTCCTTCAAAGCGATGAAACCAATCCTGCGCCGCTGCGCGTTCCCGCGTAGCCGGGGTGAGGTGGATCGGAGCTTTCGAGGACGAAAGAAGCATCTGCAGTTTCTCCCGACGCACTTCGAACGGTTCGCCTCGTAAATCAGTGTTTCCCTGAGAAAGCAGATCGAAGAAGACTACCGAGGCCGGTGTCCGTTGCGATAGGAGTTTGACCCGCGACGCGGCTGGATGGATGCGAAGCTGGAGCGCATCGAAGTTGAGACCTGAGCTCCCGGCGATCACAATCTCGCCGTCGAGTGTGCACTCTCTCGGAAGTTGCTCCCGTAAAGCTACCTCAACCTCCGGAAAGTATCGATTCAACAACTTGCCATCGCGGCTCTGGATGAAGATCTCACCCTCGGTGCAGAAGATGAGTGCCCGAAAGCCATCCCACTTCGGCTCAAAGATCCAACCATCTCCATCAGGCAGACGGTCCACGCGCTTGGCCAGCATCGGAAGTATCGGCGGTTTCATGAAATTGGTCTTTTGACTGTAGAGAGCTACTGCGGAGCTTGCATGATATCTCCATTCTCGATGGAGAATAGTCTGTCTTGCCGTACTGATTCAATTGGTAGTGCGCTACGTCATCGAAGCATCCAACCTGATGAAGGAGTCACCCGTGGAAGAGAATTTGGATCCGTATAACCTCCAGCGCTTTCTTGACGCGCAGGCGTCTACATTTGATCAAGCCCGCACCGAGTTGGCTGCCGGTCGAAAACGGACACATTGGATGTGGTTCATTTTCCCGCAGATCGGAGGCCTCGGCTCCAGTCCGACCGCTCAGCGGTTTGCGATCTCTGGCCTTGCCGAGGGGGCCGCTTACCTGGAACATCCGGTTCTCGAAACGCGCTTGAAAGATTGCACCGCGTTGGTAAATGCCATCCAACATCACTCCCTATCTGAGATCTTTGGATATCCGGACGACCTGAAATTCCATTCTTCGATATCCCTCTTTGCCAGGGTTGCGGAACTATTTCATTTTGACACTCCTGTCTTCAATGAGGCGTTAGCAAAGTATTTCGGAGGCAAATTGGACCGGGCCACTCTCCGCCAGCTTGATCGTTCCGAGTGAGCAGCGGATACAGCCCGGGTAGAGCGCTATTTTAGGACTTTCTCGAAATGCTCCATGAACGGGAAACTTCTTCCTGTGGATGGACCTCCAATCCGTTGAGCGGTAACTACCCTCGGAGACAACGTATGGGCTTTCTAACACCGAACGACATCGAGAGCTTCCGCTCTCTCTACACATTGCAACTCCAATATCTCCTATCCACCGAAGGCCAGATCCTCAAGGGCCTGGGCAGCATGATCACACATGCGAACGACACACAGCTCAAGCAAGCCTTTCAATCTCACAAACAGGAGACTGAGATCCACGTTCAACGACTGGAAAGCATGATCTCGGAACTCAATGACGGAGATGTGGACGATAAGAAGGACGTTATCATCACCTCTCTGATTGGCTCCGGAGAAAATATCGTGAGCGAATCCGAAGAGGGTCCTGTGAGAGATGCTGGCCTTCTGGCCACGGCACAAAAGGTCGAGCACTATGAGATCGCCTCCTACGGAAGCGCACGCGACTGGGCCAATGTCATTGGCATGACGGAGCATGCAGCGCTTCTTCAAAAGACGTTGGAAGAAGAAAAGCACGCGGATGAGTTGCTGAGCACGATCTCCCGACGCACGAATACGGAAGCCAACGCGGTTTAGTTCACCGGTTTGTATGAACGGTGTGCTCATATAGGCACCGTTGAACTTCTACCGCCAATAGACATAGTGATCCAAGAAGTGGGCCATTTGGCGCTACAACTAAAAAGACCAAAGCTTAGTCTGATCCATGGATGCGGCGGTTGGCCGCGTGCCTACTCAAAAATCAAGGGAGAGCCATGGCCATTTATGTAATCCTGCGTGCGGCCTTCGGCTATCTCTTTCTTGTTCTGATGGTACGCATAGTCGGACGTCGGCCGGGTAAGCAACTGACGCCGTTTGAGTTTGTGTTGATCTTCTATCTCGGCGGACTTACGCTCACGGGCATGATCGGAAACGAAGCTTCGCTTACAAATGCGGTCTGCCAGATTATTACCGTGGGGTTTTGTCATTACGGATTAGCTGAGTTGCGTTATCGATCAAATCGGATTACACGCCTGCTCGACGGCACTCCGCTCACCTTGTTGGAGAACGGGCGATGGCGTTCCGAGACGTTGAGTCACATGGGACTGCAAGATGACGACGTGATGGATATGGCCCGTGGACAGGGAATTGGTGACCTGAACGGATTGGAAGCGCGACCTTGGAGACCTTTGGGGAGATTAGTATTCTCCCCAAGCACGATAGTGAAGATAGTGAAAAAGACGGGAAATAGTGATGGCCTCGATACCTTTTGAAAGTCCGGTAGAAGACTCAGTCCCTAAGGTGGATGGATCGGTCGCAGTTGGCGAAGACCTTGAGTTCCAACGCAAGTGGTGGCGCTTCGAAAAGGCAATCTGGATATTTTTCGGCGTTCTCCTCATATGCGATCTGATGGGAGTTTTCGGTCGAGGTTATCTTGCGAAGGCCGAACGCTCTACTCCGGACCATACTCTGAGATTGGAATTCGAACGGGTAGAGCGCGCTGGCACGCCTTCCATCATGACACTGCACTTCGGCGAACCTGCGATACGCGAAGGTAAGATACGTGTTTTTGTGAGCGAATCAGTCATCAAGGATTTAGGTGCCGCACGCATCTCGCCGCAACCCGTGTTGTCGATGCTCAATGAAGGCGGGATCACTTATACCTTTGCCGCCGACGGTCCCGCAACCGTGGAGATTGCCCTTTCACCGTCGTTTCCTGGAAGACATCGCTTCAGCATGCATGTTCTGGGAGGCGATGCGGTACAGGGTAACGTCTACGTGGTGCCCTGATATGCCAACCATTCTTCACGCGATCGCAGGATACTTCTTTCTTCTTATCATCGTGCGGGTACTGAAACGCCGCGCTGGATCGCAGATGGCTTTATTTGAGTTTGTCATCGTTTTTCTTACTGGCGGAATCATTATTCTCTCCACGGTTGGAAATGATCGATCCGTAACCAACTGTACGTTGGCGGTAATCGCCGTGGGATTGCTTCACCGTATGGTGTCTTGGGCAAAGAGTAAGTCGCCCCGCTTGGGAGCGATGTTGGATGGTACGCCTCTTATAGCTCTCAAAAATGGCGAATGGCAGATAGAAGTGATGCGCGGAATGCGCCTGAAGCCCGAGGACGTCCATACAGCCGCGCGAACCAGTGGCGTGCCTTCCCTCGACGACGTGGCCTATGCGATCCTCGAACGTAATGGCCGAATCAGCATTATTCCGAAGAAATCCTGAGGTCATATATGCCAAACGATCAGGCCAACCACATTATTGAAAGCGATGTCCCCGCTCGACTCGATCGACTCCCCTGGTCACGATGGCATTCGCGGATCATTGTTGCGCTCGGGACATCGTGGCTGCTCGATGGTCTAGAAGTCACTCTGGTTGGATCGCTATCCGGCATTCTGGAAAGTAACTCAGGGCTACATCTAACCGATCCTCAAGTGACGGGCGCGGCTACGACTTACCTTGCCGGGGCTGTCCTGGGTGCGCTACTCTTCGGATATCTCACTGACCGTCTCGGCCGCAAGAAGCTTTTCCTTATTACTCTAGCTACCTATTCCCTGGCTACCATTGCCAGCGCCTTCTCCTGGGGCATCTTTAGCTTTTCCATCTTCCGCTTCTTTACGGGTGTCGGCATCGGCGGTGAATACGCAGCCATCAACTCCGCTGTCGACGAGTTGATTCCTGGAAAACTACGTGGGACGGTAGACCTGATCGTGAATGGTACTTTCTGGCTCGGTGCGACTGTCGGATCGTTAGCTGCGATGTATCTGCTGGGCGGTCACATCGCGCAGAATATGGGATGGCGCTATGCCTTCGGCATTGGGGGCGCTCTCGGAATTGGTGTTCTCATCCTCCGCCTATTCGTTCCGGAGAGTCCCCGATGGCTCATGCTGCGTGGACGTGAGGAGGAAGCCGAGAAGATTGTCTCAGGTATCGAAGAGCAGACTCGGAAGGGGTTGCAAGAAAACCTGCCTTCACCCGAAGGCGAGAAGCTGAAGATTACCGTTCGAGATCACACTCCATTCGGAGAGATCTTCCGGAATATGCTCGGAGAAAACCGCCAACGCTCCATCCTTGCATTGGTACTTATGGTCGCGCAGTCTTTCTTTTTCAATGCGGTCTTCTTCTCTTATGGACTGGTTGTGAAGAAGTTCTACCACGTGAGCGATAAGGATCTACCGATGCACCTCCTGCCTTTTGCTGTAGCGAGCTTTCTCGGACCTTTGGTCCTTGGACACCTCTTCGACAGGATCGGGCGTAAGCCTATGATCACGGCCACATATGGGACAGCAGGCGTATTACTTCTGGGGCTTCTTATCCCCTTTGTCCATGGGAGCTTCGCCGCTAAAGGTCTGGGTATCTTCTTCAGCTTGATCTTCTTCGTCGCTTCGTCGGCCGCCAGTGCTGCCTACCTTACCGTCAGTGAGATCTTTCCTCTCGAGATTCGCGCCTTCGCGATCGCAATCTTTTATGCGTTCGGAACTTCGATTGGAGGGGTCGGAGCGCCCATTTTATTCGGCTATCTCATTGCAACCAATTCCAAGGGGGCAGTCGCAGCAGGATACGCCCTCGGAGGAGTTCTTCTAATCTTAGGTGCGGTTTTCGAATATCTCATCGGAGTTGAAGCGGCGGGAAAGAGTCTCGAATCGATATCCAAGCCGCTTCAAAGCAAAGGATGAGTAGTAAGATGGAGTTTTCCGCAATTGCCTGAGTTTGATCACGGTGAAAAGCATTGCGAACACACAGGACCTAACTATCTCATACCCTTTAGGGTGACGCTGGCCTTGCGGCCAGCGATGGATATGAGAATCCTTACATAGCTCCTAAATATTAGGTGGATCGGACGGGCTGGTTCCTTCCAAGACAAAGAGCAAAAGCGAGCGTGCGGTGACACCGTATTCTTCACCAACCTGGAAAGAGGCGGAGTAAGTGAGGTCCTCTACATTTGTATCGAGAAGAAGATTCCAACTGCATCCTCCTTGGCAGTTAGGGAGCTTGAAGTTAACCAGATCGTAATGGTCATTGACCAGAAGCAATAAGGTAGCCTCACGACCTCGCTGTTTAATCCCACTCTGCGGTGCACGTCCATCCATCAACATGCCGAAGCAACGAGTCTGAGTATTTTCCCAATCGGCCTGCTGCATCTCAGAACCATTTGCGTTGATCCAGGAGACATCTTTGAGCGAAAGTACTTCGTTATAAGTTCCGGTAAGGAAAAGATTCCGGCGAAGGATTGGATAGCGATGGCGAAGGTTCGCGACCTTGCAGACAAATTCCACGAGCCATTGATTCTCGCTCTGCCTCTTCCAATCAACCCAGGTGATCTCATCGTCGTGGCAGTAAGCGTTGTTGTTGCCGTTTTGCGTTCTCGCGAATTCATCTCCACCCAGAATCATCGGTGTGCCCTGGGAAAGCAAAAGGGCTCCCAACAGGTTCTTCATCTGGCGGCGGCGCAAGGTGAGAATCTCTGCATCCTCGGTAGGCCCTTCAGTACCACAATTCCACGAGAAGTTCTCGTCGGATCCGTCCTGGTTGCCCTCTCCATTTGCTTCGTTATGTTTCTGATCATAAGAAACCAGATCATTGAGGGTGAAGCCGTCGTGCGCCGTGATGAAGTTGATCGAAGACCATGGGCGGCGTCCCATCGTGTCGTACAGATCGCCCGATCCGGCCAGGCGCTTTGATAGTTCGGACGCAGAAGAGTCGCCCTTCCAAAAAGCTCGGGCGGTATCGCGGAAGGTATCGTTCCACTCAGTCCAGCCGGGCGGAAATGCACCGACCTGATATCCACCTTCGCCCACATCCCAGGGCTCAGCGATCAACTTGACCGAGCGCAGAACAGGATCTTGACTGACCGCTTTGAGAAATCCACTCCTGTTGTCAAAGCCGTTGGGTTCCCTCGCAAGGATGGTTCCAAGGTCAAATCGAAATCCGTCGATGTGGGTCTGCTCGACCCAGTAGCGAAGGCTATCGCAGGTCATCTGCATCACGCGCGGATGACTCACGTTGAGCGTATTCCCCGTGCCCGTATCGTTGACGTAATAGCGCGGTTGATCCGGCATCAGTCGGTAGTAACTTGCATTGTCGATACCCTTGAACGAAAGCGTGGGCCCGCGCTCGTTCCCTTCTGCGGTGTGGTTGTAAACCACATCCAGGATCACTTCCAGACCAGCATCATGGAAGCGTCCCACCATCTCCTTGAACTCACGGAGAGCATGTTGCGGAACCGCCGCGTAACGAGGGTCCGGCGCGAAGAAGCCGATGCTGTTGTAGCCCCAGTAGTTTGCGAGTCCTTTTTCCAGCAGGTGGCTGTCATCAATAAATGTATGGATCGGCAAAAGCTCGACGGAGGTAACACCGAGGGACTTGATATAGTCCACCACCTGGCGAGAACCCAATCCCTCATAAGTGCCCCTCAGATCCTCTGGAACCTTTGGGTGAAGCTTCGTAAAACCCTTGACATGCAACTCATACAAGATAGTGTCGTCCCATGGCACTCGAAGCTTTCTGAGGCCCGCAGGCGTTGGTGCCAGATCTGTTCGCGTATCCGTGACGATGCACTTAGGCATGAAAGGTGCACTGTCGCGTTCATCAAAAGTGGTATCGTCCTGCGACTCTACTTGGTAGCCGAAGATGGCAGGATCCCACTGCAGCTTGCCTAGATGAGCAAAAGCATACGGACAAAGAAGAAGTTTGTTGGGATTAAAACGATGGCCACGGGCAGGATCGTACGGTCCATAAACGCGGTAGCCGTAGGTTGTACCCGGTCTCACGTCTTCGATATAACCATGCCATATCTGATTCGTATATTCCGGAAGCTCGATGCGTTCGAGTTCCTCGCGTCCGTCTTCATCGAAGAGGCATACTTCGACCCGGGTTGCGTTCTCGGAGAACAGAGCGAAGTTGGTGCCCTGACCATCCCAGGTTGCGCCTTGGCGGTCTGGACTACCTTCATGCACCTTGCGCATGTCAACCACCTTTCTAAGCTTAGTGAGGGGAACTGAACGAATAAGTCCAAGCCCTATCAGAGCAGTCGGATGCCTACATAGAGCCTGAGGTGGTACATCCCCGACGTCTAAGGAGCGCCGCCGATCTCTTGACTCACGCGCTAACCGCCCTCGCATCCAGCGCAGTTTGATATAAAACTTGTTTGCTGTCTGTTACTCAGGAAACAGTAAGCGCAAGATAATCTCGCCGCATTAACACAATCACGTGGGCAAGTCTGCAGAGCAACCGCACCTGCTCCCGAGCACTTCTTATCTCCAAGGATTCGAAGCATGAGTTTGGCAGACACGACAATTCGCAACAGCAATCAACAGAGCGCGACACGCGAGATTGCTCTTAGCTTCAGCACACCGAAGCGAAGAATGCAGCCCACCGTCGAAGTGATTCCCGCAGATCTTTGGCAGACTCTTCACGGCATGCTAATGCATCCGGTGCAGTCCATCGCACCGCCCTGGAGCTGGAAAGCCGCAGTGTTTAGCGCGGCGTTGCGCGCATCGAGTTTTTTTGCGATCAATCTTAGAGGTGGTAAAGAAACTGCGGTACGCGCTATGGCCATAGAAGCGGCATACGCCATCTTTGCTGCAGGACTGTTCGGTGCGGTGTCGCAGCAGCTTCGTAGAACCAAGCCTCTCGGAGCCACCCTTGTAGTTGTGCTTCTCGGATTACCCGCTCTCTTTGTTTTATGCCAGGGTCTTGTCCACAAAGCCGCACATACTCCCCGTGTTGCGGGTGGCTTGGTTGTTTCCTTCCTGCTTACTTCGCTGTCCTCGGCATTCAGTTGGTACGCGATGCGTCATGGCACAATGCTTGGTGGCACAGAAGAAACGTCGGTTCTTCACGATCTAAAGACCCTCCCTGCGATCTCCATGGCATTTGTTTTCGCAGCTCCGAAGGCCATCATGCATAGATACAAGGACAAGGGAGCGCCAAATGAGTGTCCTTTCTGAGCAAGGGCGGTTGCCCGTGCGCCTACGCCGCGCCACATTCGCCTGGAGAAAAAGGGTATCCGCATCCTGTGTCCGCCGGCGGACATATTCGTGCAGTATGAGTGGATACCATGGAGTGAGAATCTATTAGTCGCTCAGATGGCATGCGCTGATCATTCGTCGCATATTGTACTGGCGACCGAGTCTTCCACTGATACTGATCAGCACAACATGACGGTTTTATCATTCCGGCATCATCGAGTTTGCACGCGAAAGTATCTCCCAGGAACAGACGAATCTTCGGTGAGAACTCAGTAATCGGCGAGTCTTGGGGTCGATTGAAGCGAATTATTTCCCCGCGAATCAGTAAGAGTTCATGCCCCTTCTTGCCGGCGAGATGAGAACCTGCTCCGATGCGAAGATTGCGACGAGGATTCCCTTCGCGACGCTGCGCACGAATTTTTAGTTGAGACTGCAAGTATGCTGACCTTAGTGAGTGCAGCTCGACGACCTCGCGGGAGAAGTGAGCAGGTAAACATTCCAAGGACCACGGATGAAGTTTTCAACTGGCGACGAAAGCAATCTGTCAGCTTGGAAGAACTGGAGCGGGGTTCAGCGCTAAGAAAACTCAGAGACGTTATCCGGAGAGCCGAAGTAATAGGCGCAGCTCTTTAGGACAACCCGTAAGCATCCACCGGCCAAGTTGCCATCGTTCCTTCTTTCTATGCATAGCTCCTCTATCGCAGGTTTGCGCATCCAATGTCTACACTATGAAGATCACGAAGAAGACGCCTTCTATCTTAACTGGGCAAGAGTCGCCCTATCATCGGGTGGACGCATTGCTTCACACCATGCGTCGTATCACACAGTACGAAGATGCTCTATGCGAACTCTCGCATGAACTGAAGAGCTCAAGATTTCTTTCTGACGAAACGAGCGAAGAGTTGCGTGACCTTCTGGATAAGATCCCGTCTCATGATTTCATGATGGACATTGAATCCCTGAAAGCCACGCTCCCTGCATCGGTCCCACCTTTGAACCCGGAGAAATCTGTGAAGCCTGCGCGCAGATCTCCCGCTGCGAAGAAGAAGTCCAAGGGGGCATCATCAAAATAGCAAGTTGGAACGTGAACTCAATTCGTGCTCGCGCTGAACACGTGAAGTCCTGGCTGGCAGCAGCGGAACCCGACGTGCTTTTCTTACAGGAGTTGAAAGGTACAGAGTTTCCGGCGACATGGTTTCAGGAGCTGGGATATGACTCCGCGGCGGTAACGCAGAAGACCTATAACGGCGTTGCCATTCTCTCGCGCACACCGATCAAAGTCTTAGCCACTCGCCTGCCGGGCGACGACGCAGATAGCCACGCGCGCTTTCTGGAAGTAATGATTCGTGGCGTCCGCATGGTGAACATTTACCTGCCGAACGGTAATCCGGTGGGAACACCCAAGTTTGACTACAAACTGGAGTGAATGGGCCGCCTTCAGCGTCAGATGAAGCTCTGGCTAAAGGAAGAAACGCCTACACTGGTTGGCGGTGACTTCAACGTCATCCCCGAGGACATCGATTGCCATAAGCCTGCCTCCTGGATCCAGGATGCTCTTTTTCAACCCGAACCACGTGCTCAATATCGGGAGATGCTGGAGCTCGGTTACACAGATGCCTTCCGCTCGCTGCATCCTGGACTGCCAGGAGAGTTTACTTTCTGGGATTACTTTCGCCAGGCATTTGAACATAATCGCGGGATCCGGATCGATCACTTCCTGCTCACACCGAACCTTGCAGACCGTCTGCAAAGCTGCGAGATCGATAAAGGTCCCCGCGCTCTTGAAAAACCCTCGGACCATACTCCAATCGTTCTCCGCCTGAAGTAGCGATCAAGAATGGAACGCCGCGCTAGTGCTGTTGACGATTAAGCTCGTGCCGTTTTGTTTTTTTGTTTTCGCTGCCGCCGACGGCCCAGGCTCAGCTCCTGAAGAATTCCTCGATCCGTCTAGCGATCTCCTCACCGTGTGTCTCCAAAGCGAAGTGGCCTGTATCCAGCAGATGAGTCTCCACATCCGGCAGATCACGTTGATACGGCGCCGCGCCTTCAGGAGGGAAGATGAAGTCATTTTTCCCCCATACAATCAGCATGGGTGGCCGGTACTCTCGGAAGAACGCCTGAAACTGCGGATACAGAGGAACGTTCGTACGATAGTCAAAAAGCATGTCGAGTTGGATATCGGCATTGCCGTTACGGTCGAGTAGCAGTTGGTCGAGCGTCCAGGTCGTAGGATCGAGCAGACTGGGATCAGCTACGCCATTGTGATACTGCCACTTCGTTGCGTCCGGACCCACCAGGAAGGCAAGAGCCAGGCGGTTTTCCTCCTTCGGCTCGTTCCAGTACTTCTTGATGGGGTCCCAAAACTTCAGCAAACCTTCCTCATACGCATTGCCGTTCTGCACTACGATTCCCGTGATCTTCTCCGGGTGACGCAGCGCAAGACGGTACCCGATGGGAGCGCCGTAGTCCATGACATACAAAGCGTAGCTGCCGAGCGCGAGCTGCTTCGTGAGCTCCTCCACAATCGTTGTCTGGTTTTCGAACGTGTAGTTGAAGTCCTTGCGGTCCGGTGTGCCACTGAACCCATAGCCGGGATAATCAGGTGCGATCACCCGAAACGACTTCGCTAGACGCGGAATCAGGTTGCGAAACATGTTGGACGAAGTGGGAAATCCGTGGAGCAGCAAAAGTACGGGGGCATCCATGGCACCGGCATCTCTGTAGAACACATCGATGCCTTGGATTTGGATGATGTTATAGCGGACCGTTACGGTTTCGAAGGGGGCGATAGTAGTCGACATAAATATCTCCTAAAAAGCTTTCTCGATGAGTAAGTGCGCTCGTCTCGGATGACAGTAGCCCCTCAGGAACTACTGCATATCATGTATTTCTCTTACGTGCGTCGCCTTTGAGCCTTTACCGCTCGATTGAGCGAGAGAAGCCACGCACGGAACTGGCAAAACAACCATTGCCCCAACGTCGGATCTCCGTCGCCGGGGTTTACCCTCTATCACTGGTAGTGGTATCTCCTCAAGTAAATGATTTACGAACGTAGTTCCGCAAGTTCCGCCTGCTTCCGTCGCCGTTTGCGATCTTGTAATAAGGCCACTTCGACCGCAGCCACGAGCGCTTCCAGATCGATGGGGCGAATCAGAAACTCAATCGCACCGGCCTTCATCGCACGGACGGTGGATAGAATATCCGGGTGATCGCTTACAAAGATGACCGGCGGGCTCCCCTTGTCCACAAGCTGCCGTTGCAAGTCGAAGCCGCTTACATTTGGATCTGCTCGCGGACGTCAGGATCCTGCCCAATGAAATAAATGACATCTTCGGGTGGCGCAGGACGAGGTGGTCGGAACGCGGTGAAGGCGGGATGATTGCGGTACATAGGGAGGGCCGTTACGGCAGCGGTGTCGTGCCCGGCAGTTTGCATAAAGGACCACCTTTCCAGGGAAAAGGATGTTCGATAACTTATTGGTGAAGTAAGTATCGCGGCGGTTGAAGCGATAGTTAATCCCTATCTGGTTCTATGTGCACTCCTATATGGGGTTGTTTTTGGACAACCCCTTCTCCTTATGACCGCCTTCACGCAAGCGGCGGCGTAGCCGTATCAAGCTGACGCGCAAGCTCCGGCTATGTCCACGGAGGTAGAGTCAACGACCTGCGACCGAAGATGCGGGTGCTATAGAGTAAGCCCTGGCCCCAGGGCTCCGACGTTCAGGATGGAAATTATGAGTCCTGGAACCCAGATAATTTGGATGGGATTGGTGGGCGGTGAGGGACTCGAACCCCCGACCTCCTGCGTGTGAAGCAGGCGCTCTAACCAGCTGAGCTAACCGCCCGTGCAGCACTTCGCCGCAGGGTAGATTCTAAGTGTAAGGCATATGCAGAGCTAGGGCAATGCAGTGCCTTCGCTGGAATCGCAGACACTGCCACCGGATTACACGCTTTACCTACATGGTTCGACTGCAATGGATACAAGCCGGTGGACAAGATCTTCCAGCTCACCTGAAGCAGGCAAGAAGCAGGCAAGCAGAACGAAGCAACTCATCATCAGACGGGCTACCGTCGCTTGCTGGTCTCGGATTTCGTCTTTTTGAGCTAGCTCTTCTGTTCACCGAGCGCAAAGCGAACCCTACAGTAAACGTATAATTTCCTGAATGAAAAGCGCTGCTCTCAAAGAAGAAGGAAATCGGACACGAACCCCAACCGTGCATCGAGGACAGTCCTTAACAGGAGTTGTGTCCGCATTCGGGTAGGCCTGACGAGAACTCAGTAGGCATTCACCGGCTTTTTCTTCGAACCCTTTCACCAACGCTCGGAGCCTTGAAGCTGCAAACTCAAGGTTCTCCCACAGAGCGTCTGGAGCGCGAATCTATGAAAATTGTATGTGCGGTCTCGGTCATCTCTCTTTTCTCCGCCTTCACGTCTTCGGCAAACGCGCAAGCTGCACAGCAAAGCAAAGACGCCTCATCGCCTGTAGCGTATTCCACATTGCAGCACACTACCGCAACCGACTCGAGTCAGGTGATCGTCCAGAAGGCGTCACGACTTCTACCTCGCCAGAACCAGACTGACTGGATGCGCCTTGAGCGCACATTCTTTATCCACTTTGGTCCGAACACCTTCCGCGGCGTGGAGTGGGGCACCGGCCACGAAGATCCTTCCGTCTTCAACCCAACACAACTCGACGCGGACCAATGGATGCGCACCGTGCGAGACGGTGGCGGAAAGATGGTAATCCTCGTCTGCAAGCACCACGATGGCTTGAACCTGTGGCCAACCCGATATTCCAATCACTCGATTGCGTTCAGTCCCTGGGAAGGCGGCAAGGGAAATCTTGTGCGCGAGGTGGCGGCAGCGGCACGAAAATACAACATAAGGCTAGGCGTATATCTTTCGCCCGCCGACCTCTACCAGCTGAAGACCAATCCAACAAATCCAGACGGCTACTATGGCAATGAAAGCCAGAAGCTGCGCTCCGTCATACCGACAGATCCCGCCACCTTCAAAATCGATCCGTCCAAAAGTCGAAAACTGCCTGCGGGCTTTGGCATCTTTACCTACCAGATCGACGATTACAACCGGTACTTTCTGAACGAGCTCTATGAGCTTTTAACGGAGTACGGTCGGATCGATGAGGTCTGGTTCGATGGCGCAAACCCCGATCCGAGTGTGCAGGAGAAGTACGACTACAACGCTTGGTATGACATGATCCGTCATCTGCAGCCGCATGCGATCATCTTCGGCAAAGGACCCGATGCCCGTTGGGTAGGCAATGAGAGTGGCGTCGGACGAACGACGGAGTGGAGCGTGATCCCTCTTCCCACACCGCCGGATCAGTTCCGCTGGCCGGATATGACAAACCAGGATTTAGGCAGTCGCTCTAAACTCGTCCCCGAGTCGTATCTCTGGTGGTATCCAGCAGAGACCAACGTGCCCATTCTCCACGGCTGGTTCTGGGCCGCGGGTGAGAGTTCGCGCACCGCCGCCGAACTCGTCGATATCTACTATCAATCAGTCGGCCGCAACAGCAACTGGCTGCTGAACCTGTCGCCGGACAATCGCGGTTTGATCCCCGATCTGCAAGTGGCCAATGTCCGTCTGATGAATCAGGTCGTGACCGAGACGTTTGCAAAGAACCTCGCGAAGGGTGGCAGCATCACCGCAGACTCAAGCCAGAAAATGCACAGCCCCTCCTCTATTCTCGACGGCAATTTGGACACGTGGTGGGAGGCCGCACCCGGTCACGACACAGCCGACGTTACGCTGAAGCTTCCACGTCCGGTCACATTCGACGTCATCTCCCTGCAGGAGGCTGTCGACCATCGCAGCCAGAGGATCGAATCCTTCGCCGTGGACGCGAAGGACGGATCACAATGGAAACAGGTGGACGAGCAGACGACGATCGGTCACAAGAGGCTCTTGCGTCTGGACTCGCCCGTAACCACCGATGAGGTGCGCATTCGCATCAAGAGCTCCCGAACGGAACCCACACTTGCCGAGATAGGTCTCTTCAAGCAGGCTCAGCTGATCCCGGCCCCCGTGATCGGGGATAGAGATGCCCGTGGCGACGTCAGCATCACAAGCACGAAGGGCCTGCCCGTTGTGTACACCCTGGACGGCACTGTGCCCACGGCTCAATCGGCTGTCTATAACACGCCCATCCACTTGCTGAACGGCGGCGAAGTTCTGGCGGCATCCATTGCTGCAGATGGACGGCTCGGAATGCTGGCGCTCAAAGATATGCCGGGTCTCGCGCCGATCGGATGGAAGATCGTCAGCGCGTCGAGCGAGTCGCCGGAGCATGCCGCAGTTTATGCGATCGATGGAGATCCGAAGACGGTCTGGGAGACCGGAGCGAATACGCTGCCGCTTCAGCAGATCACGGTCGATATGGGCGCGACTCATCGGATTAATGGCTTCACCTATCTGCCGCGTCAAGATCGCAATCGCTCTAGCATCGTAGAAAAGTATCGTTTCGAGACCAGCGTCGACGGGAAGACCTGGAGCACAGCAGTTGCGTCAGGGCGCTTTGAAAACATCTCCAACAATCCCGAACTACAGAAGGTTCTCTTCCCTTCGGCGGATGCACGGTTTTTCCGGTTTACGGCTTTGCAAGACACACAGAGTGCTGGCATGGCAAGCGCAGCCGAGATCTCCGTCCTCTCGTCCTCAGAAATAACGCCTCACAAAAAATGACACCCGTAAATCGGGTGTTCGACCCCTTCGCACAAACGTGATGAAAGCGGAGCTCAACACTCCGGAGGAAAGGATTCGAATGACTTCAAGCGATTTGTCCCGGCGTTCGCTCTTGAAACAGGGCGCGTTGTCTGCTGCCGCTCTTCCTTTCGGTCGATACCTTCGGGCGCAAGCGAGCGTCTCGTCTGCGAACGAGATCACGAAGGGGAAGTATCAGCCGACATGGGATTCTCTCAAGCAGTGGCGCATGCCGGAGTGGTTTCGTGATGCGAAGTTTGGTATCTGGGCGCATTGGTCGGCACAGTGCGTCCCGGAGCAGGGCGATTGGTACGGACGCAACATGTACCTCCAGGGCAACCCGCAGTACGAGTTCCATTGCAAGACCTACGGGCATCCATCAAAGGTGGGCTTCAAAGACATCGACCATATGTGGAAGGCGGATCGCTGGCAGCCTGGCCAACTAATGGACTTGTACGTCAAGGCGGGAGCGAAGTACTTCTACGCTCTGGGTTGTCATCATGACAACCTTGACTGCTTCGATTCCACCTACAACCACTGGAACACGACCAGGGTCGGCCCCATGAAGGACATCGTCGGCACATGGGAAAAGATCGTTCGCCGGCATGGACTTCGCTTCGGCATTTCCAATCACTCCTCGCACGCATGGCACTGGCTACAGGTGGCCTACGGCTACGATCCAGAGGGTCCAATGGCCGGGCTGCGCTATGACGCCTACACCTTGACCAAGGCAGATGGAAAAGGCCAGTGGTGGGATGGGCTCGATCCGCAGGAGCTTTACACGGGCCGCAACCTTGTGATGCCGGACGGCATAAAGACTATCGCCAACGCCAACGCCTGGCATGAGAGTAATGATCGCAAATGGCATGAAGAGCCGCCGTCGATGAATCCGGAGTTTACTCGCAAATGGTTCCTGCGCTGCAAAGAGATGGTCGATAAGTACAAGCCGGACATGCTCTATTTCGACGATACGGAGCTTCCACTTGGACAGGCTGGGTTAGACATTGTCGCCCACTACTACAACGCAAACATGCGTTGGCACAATGGACGCGAGGAGGCTGTGGTTGCGGCCAAGGAATACACCCCTGAGCACATGGGTGCGACCATGCTGGACATCGAACGTGGCCGCGCACAAAGCATCCTCGAAGCTCCCTGGCAAACAGACACCTGCATTGGAGACTGGCACTACCGGCGTTCGCTCTACGAGGAGCACGCATACAAGCAACCCAGGACGGTCGCGCAGATGCTCATTGACATCGTAAGCAAAAACGGCAACCTGATGCTCAGCATCCCCGTTCGTGGTGATGGGACCATCGATGAAGACGAACATGAGTTCCTACGCGACTTCGGACGTTGGATGTCAGTGAACGGAGAGGCCATCTACGGCACGCGACCGTTCGCTGTCTACGGCGAGGGCGCACCGGACGTAACCGGTGCGCACAACTTCAACGAGCAGCACACACGCCCCTACACCGCGGAAGATATCCGCTTCACGCGCAAAGGCAACCAGCTCTACGTATTCGCTCTGGGTTGGCCGCAAGACGGTGTGCTCCGCGTCAAGACACTGGCAAAGGGAAACTCTGTCTATCCGCAGGCCATTCTCGGCGTGGAGATGCTTGGCAACGCCGGGCCTCTCGACTTCCAACAGACCACACGCGGTCTGGAGGTCCAGCTTCCGCCCCGAAGCCCAGAAGCCCTCGACGCTTACTCCTTCCGCATCTTGGCCTGAGCCGGGCTTCTGAACCTGATACCCCAAGTGCGGCGCAGGAAGCCTGTAGGCCATAAACCGCGTCTTACCGAAGTACAATCGAACGCCAGTGCCCAAAAAGCCCCTACATCCCGGCCGAAAGACCGCGCCACCCGTCGGCGACGATGGGGAGGAGTCCGCTCCAGAGGCAGAATTGTCCGAAGAGAGCGAAATTTCGCAACAAAATGGGGAAGATGGTGTTCCAGATGATATGGCATCGCTGGCGCTCAATCCGGGCATTCTGGGAAACGAGGAGTTAGAAGCCAAGGCAGTCCCTGCACATAACCCCATTGCGGAGACCGACGATGCGGCCATGATGCTCCGTCTTGCCGCTGGTGAGATGGAATGCTTCGATTTCCTGATCAATAAATATCGCCGCCAGATCGTCCATTTCATGTACCGCATGGTCCACAATCAGGCGATTGCGGAGGAGATGGCACAGGAGGTCTTCCTTCGGGTCTACCGGTCGCGCGAAACTTATCGCGCCGAGGCCCGTTTCAGCACCTGGCTCTACCGTATCGCCACCAATCTCGCTGTCAACCATGCGCGGGACACCAAGAACGAGCGCACTGCGCAGACGATTCACCTGGATGAGCCGGACTCCGAAACCGGCACCACACCGGATGTCGCTGATCAGCACGTTTCCGCCGAGGCCAATATGCTCCGGCAGGAGCGCATGGATGCGATCCGCCAGCACGTCACCGCTCTTCCGGAACGCCAGCGTATGGCGGTTCTGATGCACAAATATGAAGAGATGGATTACAAACAGATTGGTGAGGTGTTGAAACTGAGCGAATCTGCAACTAAATCTCTTCTCTTCCGCGCTTACCAGACCTTGCGGGAGACGTTGAAAGACTTTGTCTAGAATTTTGGGTTTAAGTAGTTAGTAGCATGTTGTTTTGAAAACTTTGAATCATTGCTGCCGTCGCACTACGGGGAAACAAGTGCAGGAGCTGAGTATGGACTGCAAGAGGTACGAAACCGAGATCCTGGATCTGATCGATGCCCCCTCGGGCCCGAACGGAGTTCCCTTGGCGGATCACGCTGCGGCGCGTCATATCGCCGCCTGCCCGAAGTGTCTGACCGAGTTGAACGAGATGCGTGCTACCTTCGCCGCCATGAGCGACTGGACGGCCCCCGAGATTTCGCCGTGGTTCGATGGAAAGCTCGCCGCGCGTCTGCGCGAGGCTCAGGAGGCCCAGCCGGAAGGATTCTTTGCTCGTCTGCGCTCTCGGTTCCTCTTTACCTCCAACCTGCAGCTTCGCCCGGTTCTGGCAGGGGCCATGGCGGTCATGCTCGCCGTCGGCGGTGGCAGTTATGCCACCTTTGCCCATTTGCGTCCGGCCGTACAGGTTTCGGCCACTGTTCAGGACCTTCAGCTTCTCGACAACGATGCAACGGCCCTGCAGCAGATTGACCAACTCGTCGACGACAATTCGGCGGATGACACCAGCGACTCCACCAGCTAACGAGCAACTGCTTCCAAAAAGGAAATCTCACGGATAAGCGGAGTCCTGCTTGTTCCCGGAAAGAAATGATGATCAGGCTGCAGACAATGCGTACGCCTCCCCCCTGCCAGACGGCTTCTGGCAAGCGGCGCGCACTTGTCTTCTTCCTGGCGATCGGGCTTTCTTCTTCCTTCTCTCTTGCCCAGAATCGGCGACCGCAACCGCATATGCAGGGCCCGCCACCGATGCGGCAGATGCCTCGATCTAACCTTGGACCGGGGCAGCAACAGCATTTCACCCAGTGGATGCAGCAGCGCAGCCATCTCAACCCTGAGCAACAGCAGCAGGCTCTCCGACAGGAACCCGGCTTCCGCCAGCTACCCCCTGAAACACAGCAGCGGCTGATGAACCGCCTGCAATCTTTGAACCAGATGCCGCCCGAGCAGCGGCAGCGCCTCATCGACCGAAATGAGCAGATGGAACGCCTTTCGCCGCAGCAGCGTCAGCAGGTGCGAGGCGCCTTGCAACAGTTGGGTGGACTTCCTATGGACCGACGTCGCGCCGTGGCGAGGTCTTTCCGCGAACTGAGGAATCTGCCGCCCGATCAGCGCAGTGGTGTCCTTAACTCGCCGGGATATCGCTCGCAGTTCAACGACGAGGAGCGCAACACGCTCTCCAACCTGATGCAGGCTGAGCCATATATCCCCGTGCAGCGATAGCTTTAGGTAAGGCTATTCGCGTACTGAGCTTTGCATATGGACCGGCGGAGTCACCATCTTCGATGTGTCCTTGATCGCTGCGATATCGCGATCATAGCGGCCAGCAACGGAGTTTGACCGAATAATGGCCATCTCCTCCAGCATCTTCGCGCCGTCCTTGAGATAGCTCATCTTGCTGCGCTCGTCATGTCCCCAGGTAACCGCAACTTCCTTCACACCGTAGCCCAGTTTCCGCGCGATGAACAGGATCTCCGGGTCAAAGCCCCAACGCTCGATCCTCTGCAGCCTGAAAATGACCTGCGCTGCAGACCTGCGGAACGCCTTGAAACCACACTGTGTGTCCGCAAAGGGAAGGCCCATCACCATGCGCGTGAGCGCATTGAAGCAGCGGCCAAAAAAGCGACGGTAGAGAGGCTGGTGACGCGTCTGGCGGTCGCGATCTAGCCAGCGTGATCCAATAGCCACATCCGCGCCCTGGTCGATCGCTGCGAAGAGCCGGGAAGCCTCTTCGATCGGTGCCGAAAGGTCGGCGTCGGTGAACATGACGATATCGCCCGTAGCCTGCAGAAGCCCATTGCGTACGGAGTACCCTTTGCCCCGGTTTCCAGGGTTACGCAAAAGGCTCAAATAGCTGAAACGTTCCATCCAATGCTGCACGATGGTTACAGTGTCGTCGGTAGAACCGTCGTCGACCACGGTGACTTCGGCGTCCCAGCCACTTGATTCGACGCACTCCAGAACGCGCTCAAGCGTCCGCCCAATGCGTGCGCTTTCGTTGAAGGCCGGAATAATAATGCTGATATGCGGATGCGACATGAGATCGACCTGAACGTTCCCTTTTCCTGAAGCACCTCCGCGCCAAGATACCTCTGGAAGGGAAAAGTTCAGTCAAAGACCATAATCATACGTCATCCATTGGACGACAGCCAAAAGGAATTAGACGCATGCGAATTATTGCATGAAAATCGGGTGTAAACTCCACCTACGATGCCGGAAGAAACCGTACCTCCACCGCCTCCAGTTCCCTCCAATGCCTTCGCTTACGCCCCGACACCGCCGCCCCGCAGGCGCTCGGCGGGTTTCTGGCTTCTCATCATCGGCGGATCCCTGGCGATGCTGGCTCTGCTGATCGGCGGCACGGTGTGGAGCGCGATGCAATCGCTCAAAGCAAACGACTCTGACGAGAATGGGATTGCTACCTCCTCGAAGAAAATCGGCGTCATCGAGGTCACGGGAGTCATTCTGACCGCGGACACCCTCTCGCAGCAGATGCGCAAGATGGCGGCAGACGATGATGTGAAGGCGATCATCCTCCATATCAACTCGCCCGGCGGCGGCGCAGCGGCATCGCAGGAGCTCTTCAACGAAGTCGTGCGCATTCGCAAGGAGAGCCATAAGAAGATCGTTGCCTCCATCGAGAGCGTAGGCGCCTCGGGAGCTTATTACATCGCTTCGGGATGCGACAAGATCTATGCGAACGATGCCTCCGTCGTCGGTTCCATCGGCGTCATCATGGAATGGACAAACTACGGCGAGCTTCTTCGCTGGGCCAAGCTGAAAAACGTGACGCTGAAAGCGGGCGAACTTAAGGACGCGGGCGATCCCACACGCGACCTTACGCCGAAGGAACAGGCTTACTTTCAGACCCTCGTGGACAATATGCATGGACAGTTCATCCACGATGTCGCAACGGGCCGTGGCACGTCGGACGACAGGATCCTCCCATTAGCGACCGGGCAGGTCTGGACCGGACAGCAGGCCATCGCCCTCCATCTGATCGACAAGCAGGGAGGCTTCCGCGTCGCTTTGATGGATACCGCACGCGACGCCGGTATCTCTGGCGAACCCGGTATCCAGCGCCCGGTCAAGGTAAAACGCGGCATCCTCTCGGCGCTGGTCGGCGGCGACGCAGACAATCTCTTCCCAAACCCCTCAAAACTTCTCGACCAGGCCCCCGGCTTCTATTACATGTGGAAATAGTCGATCTGTCCCGCACTCAGCACCAGATTGGGACGCGCTTCGGGCACTGTGAGAAAACAGAGATCGAACTCCATCACCGGCGCGTCTAAAATAAGTTTGTGCGACGCAGCTCGAAAGGACATCTCCCATGACGAAAGCTGATCTGGTAGACAAAGTAACGGACCTCGGAGATCTTACGCGCCGTGATGGGGAGATTATCGTGGAAACCCTCTTCGAAGGCGTCGTGAGTGCCCTCAAGGCCGACGACAAGGTCGAGATCCGTGGTTTCGGCAGCTTCCGCACGCGGCAGCGTAATTCGCGCATCGGGCGCAACCCCAAAACCGGTGAACGGGTCGATGTCCCCGCAAAGCGAGTTCCATTCTTCAAACCTTCGAAGGAGCTACGCGATCTCGTTAACACGACAAAGGCCGCGCCAGACACCATCGATCCGCATCATCCCCCCGCGATGTAGACGGGGTAGATCTTCGTAGACCGGGATAGATCGCGACATCAGTTGGCAGAAGCCCCCTCCAAGAGAGCCTGAAACGCCAATCGATAACGCTCCGGCAGAGCGGCCTTCGTCATTGCCTTGTCCACCACAATGTGGGTCGTCTCGCCCTCACACAAAAGCGTCTCGTCCTCGACGCGCACGACCCGGTAGGCAAACTTCATGAGCGATCCGCGCAATGCAGAGATTCGCGTCCGCACGGCGATCTCGTCGTCGTAGCGCGCCGGCGACTTGTACCGCGCCGTCGCCTCCACCACAGCGATCATGAAGCCCTCTGCCTCAAACTGCTTATAACTCAAACCGAGCGATCGCAGAATCTCCACACGTCCAACTTCAAACCAGACCAGGTAATTTGCGTGGTATACCACGCCCATCTGGTCCGTCTCCGCATACCGGACACGCACACGCGCTTCAGCGTGAATTTCCATCGATGCAACAGGGCCTGTGGAACGGATCTCTTCTGTCATCCTTTCAGTCTATCGGTGCATACGGCAAAGGCTGGGTTCAATCGCCGCCAGATGCTACCCTGAACGCCCATGGAAGACCTCGTAATCCTGCCGGTTGACGTCCTTCTCGTCATCGATCTCCAGACCGACTTCGCCCCCGGCGGAGCGCTGGCTGTGCCCGGCGGAGATGAGATCATTCCTGCGATCAATGCTCTTTCGCAACGATTTCAACACGTCATCGCAACCAGAGACTGGCATCCCCTCGGACACATCTCCTTCGCCTCCACGCACGGCAAGCAGCCGTTTACAGATACCGTGGAAGCCGCCTACGGCACCCAATCCCTCTGGCCCGACCACTGCGTCCAGCAAACTCCAGGTGCGGAACTGCACCGCGATCTGCACCTTGCCAATCTCGATCTCATCCTGAACAAAGGCGTCCGCCCGAAGATTGACTCCTACTCCGCCTTCCTGGAAAACGACCACACAACCCCCACAGGTCTTGCCGGATACCTGCGCGAGCGCGGCTTTCAGCGCCTCTTCCTCTGTGGCCTGGCAACGGACTTCTGCGTCGGCCACAGCGCCCTCGACGGCGTCCACCTCGGCTTCGAGAGCATCGTTTTGGAAGACCTCACCCGCGGAATCGCCTCATCCACCGTTGCAACCATGGCAGAAAGATGGCAATCCGCCGGCGTCAAAACCCTTCACTCCAGCGTTTTGAAAGACAAACAAAGCAACCCGCCACCCACCACCTGATCCAAACCCGCTGACCCGTTACTCCGTAGGTTCCCTTCCGGTTATTTTTGGCACTCTTCCCGATTACTATCCAGATTCCCCTTGACTCATAAGGAATCTGTTGTCATTCTAGGCACGTCGCCTGTCTTTTATCGGACGTACGACACAGGAGCCTTGCTCTGGCATCCTGTCCGCACTACACAACTATGGCAACCATGATGGCACCCGTTGAACAACGGGAGGTACTTCGTTGCGATCACTGCGCTTTGGTCCAGTTTCGACGGATCGATAGCCTTTGCCGCCGCTGCCACAAATCACTCGACGTCGAAGAGCCGGCATCTCTGCCTGTCACCCTCGCTGTCGTTCCCACCGCCACTCCCCGCGAAGACTCTGGTCTCCAGGTAGCGTCCGCAGTCCGCGATCTGCGGCTCGTGCGTAACCTCTCCCAGCGTCAGCTCGCCGGTCGCATGGGCGTTCCACGCACCTATATCTCCAAGATTGAAAATGGAAAGGCCATGCCGACGATCGGTTCCCTAGAACGTCTCGCACGCGCCCTCCAGGTGGATATCTCCGACCTTCTCCGCGATGCCAAAACACGGCACCAAGGCGAGACGGCTGTCCTCACCGCTGACCCCTTTCTGGCGGAAATTGCTCAGTTTGTCGGACAGTTGGACCCGGTCCAGCGCTCCATCTTCCTCAACCAGGTACGCGAGCTGGCCGCTGGCCGCCGACGCATGGCCTAAGGAAGCGAACCGCAAGACCTCCCTCCTCCGCATGGAGTCCCTGCAGTGTGCAATTGCGCCTGCAGGGACGAAGTGATACGGTCGTTTCTGCGAGGTCGTCTTGCCGCTCACACAGCCTCTCCGCGTCCACGAGTTGTCCTCTGAGGAGGCAGCGCTCTACCGCACGCTGGATCCCACACGCATTCCCGAACACGTCGCCATCATTATGGATGGAAATGGCCGCTGGGCCGGTAAACGCGCCATGAAGCGTTTCCGTGGCCACCAGCAGGGCGCAGAGTCCGTCCACTTCGTGGTCGAGACCGCGTCCCGCATCAATCTTCCCTACCTCACGCTTTACGCCTTCTCGCTGGAAAATAACCTGCGCCGACCGAAGTCCGAGGTCAGCTTCCTCATGAAGCTCCTTCGCTCTTACCTCGTCGGCAATGTGAAGCGCATGCAGGACAATAACGTCCGGATGGCTTACATCGGTCGCACCCATGAGCTTCCTGCAGAAGTACAGGAAACCATGCAATGGGCCGAAGCCGAGACGGCAAAGAACACCGGCACCACCCTGACCCTGGCCCTCAACTACGGCTCCCGCAGCGAGATCGTCGACGCGGCGCGTCTGGCCATGCAGAACACGCTGGCCGAGGCGAAACGCAGGGGCATCTCCGTGGAAGATCTCCTCGCCGTGGACGAACACGCGGGCATCACAGAAGAATCGCTCGCGGCCGCCATGTATACACGTACCCTGCCGGACCCCGATCTTCTCATCCGCACCTCAGGCGAAATGCGCATCTCCAACTTCCTCCTCTGGCAGATTGCCTACGCGGAGCTTCACGTCACCGACCTCCTCTGGCCTGACTTCCGCGGCCTGCATCTGCTCGAAAGCATCGTTGAATTCCAGCGCCGCGACCGCCGCTACGGCGGCATTGGAAAGGTAGAGACGGACGAAGAGCTCCCCGACCCGGCTCCGGTTCTCCACGGCTAAGCTGCCGACAGCCAGGCTCACAGCTCTGAAGCTGTATCCTTGCCAGAGCATGAAGCGCATTCTTACCGCCATCGTTCTGATCACCCTCGTCTTCGGTCTTATCTTCTGGAGCAATCCCCAGGCACTCATCGCCTTCTGCGGAATCGTCGCCTGTCTGGCAGCCTACGAGTACGCCGCTCTCACCAAGGCCGGCGGCGCACCCGTCCCCGCCTGGTGGATGATCCCCGCCGTCGTCATCTTCTTTGTCGTGACCGACTATCGCCCGATGGAGGCTCCTCTCCCTGTCCTCAGCTTCCTCGGCCTCTCTCTGCTCACCGTCTCCGCCTTTCGGGGACAGTTGGAGCGCGCCCTTCCCACCGCCGCTTCAGGCTTCTTCGCCCTGATCTACATCGCCTATCCTCTGTCGCTCCTCCCCCTCTTCGCGCAAAAAGAGAACGGGATTGCGCTGCTCATCTTCCTTATGCTCGCCGTCTGGACAGGGGATATCGCCGCGCTGTACATCGGCAAGGCCTTCGGCCGCCACAAGCTGGCGCCCTCGCTCAGCCCGAACAAGACATGGGAAGGCGCCTTCGCCTCGATCGCCGGATCGGTGCTCATTACGGCGATGCTGATCACGGTCTCCAACACACTGACTAGTCGCGGCAACACGCTCCTGCACATCAGCGAACCCATCTGGCAGACCCTCCTGCTCGCTGTCCTCGTCAACATCGCTGCCCAGGTGGGAGATCTCCTTGAATCCGCCATCAAACGCGGCGTAGGCGTCAAAGACTCCGGCGCGATGCTCCCCGGCCACGGGGGTATCCTCGACCGCATCGATGCGCTCCTCACCGCCGCACCGGTGCTCTGGTATCTTCTGCTGTTAAAAGAAGCGTTTGGCCTCGGTCCCTTTTAGGCGCGTTCTGCGCCAATCTGGCGATCTGCGAAAATAAACGATGTGAAGAACATCGCAATTCTCGGATCCACAGGTTCCATCGGCACCTCCACCCTCGATATCTGCGCCCGCTATCCGGAGCTCTACCGTCCCGTAGCGCTCGCCGCCGGACGCAACCTCGAAGTCGCCCTCCAGCAGTGCCAGCAATGGCGTCCCAAATACATCTCCATGGCCGACGAAGAAACAGCGGCCAAGCTCAAGACGCTTCTGGGAGAGAACACCGACACCGAAGTTCTCTACGGAACTGCCGGTTCAGTAACCGTCGCGACCCTCAAAGAAGTCGACTTCGTCGTCTCCGCCATCGTCGGCGTCGCGGGCCTCGAAGCCACCTACGAAGCCGTTCTCGCGGGTAAGACCATCGGTCTAGCCAACAAAGAAGCGCTCGTCGCCGCAGGCGAACTCATCATCGCCGCCGCCAAAAAGAACAACGTGGCACTTCTTCCCATCGACTCCGAACACAACGCGATCCACCAGTGCATGCGCGGCGGAACCGCAGCCGAAGTCAAACAGATCTGGCTCACCGCCAGCGGTGGCCCATTTCGGAACACGCCGCTCGACGAGTTTGCGAAGATCACGCCGGCACAGGCTCTCAAGCACCCGACTTGGGTCATGGGTCAGCGCATCACCGTCGACTCGGCCACCATGCTCAACAAGGGCCTGGAGATCATCGAAGCCTGCCGCCTCTTCAACCTGCCACCCAGCAAGGTTCGTGTCACCATACACCCCCAGTCCACGGTCCACTCGCTGGTGGAGTACATCGACGGCAGCATCCTCGCTCAGATCTCGGTCACGGATATGCGCCTGCCAATCCTCTATGCGCTCGCCTACCCCGACCGGATCGCCTCGGAGCTGACCTTCGACCTCGCGACGCTCTCCCAGCTCGACTTTCAGCAGCCCGACCTCGACCGCTTCCCCTGCCTTCGCCTCTCCTATGAGGCTGCGGAAAAGAGCCAGGCCCACTGCATCGCGCTCAACGCCTCGGACGAGATCGCAGTCGCCGCCTTCCTTGCCGGAAACCTGCCATTTCTCGGCATCCCGCGTACAATCGAAGAGGTTCTGGCTCGAACACCCGCATCTTCGCCAGCCACGATCGCAGACGTTCTCGCTCTCGATCAACAGGCCCGCGCACTTGCTCGCGAAATCATCGCAGCCGAGTTATAAGTAATAGAAACATAGAGGAAACACTGATTTTGAGCCTTTTTTCTCACCTCCCTGGCCTGATCAACTTCGTTCTTATCCTTGGCGTCATGGTTCTGGTGCATGAGTTTGGCCACTTCCTCGTTGCTAAGCTCTGCGGCGTCCGGGTGGAAGCCTTTGCCTTCGGTTTCGGAAAACGCCTCTTTGGCTACCGTGGAAAGAGCGGCACAGACTACCGCATCAACCTCTTCCCCTTCGGCGGCTACGTCAAAATGACGGGCGAGATTGAAGTGGACGGCATCGCCCACACGGACGATACCGCTCCCCGCGACGACGCGGGAAACTTCAACGTAAAGCCGCGCTGGCAGCGCATTCTCATCGCCCTTGCCGGCCCGGTCTTCAACTTCATCCTCGCCTTCGTCATCCTCTTCGCGGTTAACCTCTTCCACCACGAAGTGGCCGAAGGTCTGCAGGGCGCGGCCGTAATCGACTACGTAACCAAAGGCTCCGCCGCAGACGCCGCCGGACTTCAGTTGGGTGACACCATCACTCGTTTTGATAAGGTCGAAAATCCCGGCTGGCTCGACATCTTCAACCGCTCCATGCTGCACCTGAACCAGCCTGTCGCTATCTCTTACCTGCACAACGGACAGACAGTAGACAAGCAGATCGTCATCACCTCCAATGGCAAGCTGGACGACTACGACCCCACCGCCACCGGCTGGATTCCACGCGCACAGAACACGCCGCTCACCGTTGCCTCCGTTCTTCCGGACAGCGCGATGTCCGAAGCTGGCGCAAAGGCTGGCGACAAAATCGCCACCATTGACGGACTTCCTCTGCGCTCCACCGAAGCCACCAGCGCCTACATGACCGACCAGAAGGGTCAGCCGATCACGCTGGGCATCCTGCGCAACAACGCCTCTCTCACGCTCAAGGCGACCCCACGCCTCACCGAGGTTCCGAAGCGGGGCAAGGTCTACCGCCTCGGCTTCAGCGTCAACCCGCCGCCAGCCCGCGTAGAGCGCATGTCCTTCGCAGGCGCTGCGAAGCAGTCCTGGGAGGACAACAAGAAGACCTCGCTGCTCATCGTGGATATGCTCCACGGCATGTTCACGCGTGAAGTCTCTGTCCGCAACGTCTCAGGCCCCGTCGGCATCTTCCAGCAGATCGACACCGCCTCCAGCATCAGCAAGTGGTACGTCCTCATGCTGGCCGCCGGAATCAGCGTGAACCTCGGTATCTTCAACCTGCTGCCCTTCCCGATCCTCGACGGAGGCATGATCCTCTTTCTCCTCATCGAGAGCGTGATGCGCCGCGACCTGAACCCAGTATGGAAGGAACGCATCTACCAGGCCGCGTTCTTCGTCATCCTGCTCGTCTTCGGCCTCATCATCTTCAACGATGTCTCGAAGTTCGCCATCTTCCACCACGCAAGATAATTGGGTGTGCGGTCCGTGCTATGTGAGGATGGTCACCGTGTGATCGAGGCTCTTGGTGAAGGCATGTACAACGGCTCCGCTCGCATCCACATGTCGCAAGGTAAGCAGCGTTGCCGTTCCCTCAAGGTGGCTAAAACCTAAAGTCGCCTGTGCATACGGCCCACGCTCAGTCTCCTGCGTAATCAGCGGATACAGACTCGCTCCGCCACCGCCGGAGCAGAAAAACGATGTTGGATGCCCCTCGAACTCCAGGTGCTGCAGATCGTGGTCGTGCCCCGCCAGATAAAGATGAACGTTATATCTGCGCAACAGCGGGTCCCAGTCGCGGATCAGTCTGGCATGGTCCCCATGTGGGCCGTCGGAGTAAAGCGGATGATGTCCCATCACCGCAAGAAAAGGAGTAGTCAGCGGCTTCGCCAGTTCCAACTCCAGCCAGGCAAGCTGCGCCTTCCGCTGTGAATCCGTCATCGTCGTGAAATCCCCATCCACGGTGGACCCATCGGCAAAAGGGATATTGCTATCAAGCGCTATGATCGTTAGCACCGGGTCCATCTTTGGAAAGGTGTAGCGATAGAACTGGGACGGCATCGTCCAACGACTCCTGCCTAACGCTGCGTACGCAAGCTCCACGTTGAATCGGAGCGCGTGACCGTCATAGACATAGTCGTGATTTCCCGGAATGCTATAAGCCGGGCAGTTAAATACCGAACTGGGATACATCTGTTCAAATTGCTCGTTCCACCGAGGCGAGTCGACACTACCCAGTTCGCCGTAGAAGTTGTCGCCGAGCAACAATAAAGCCTGCGTGTTCAAGTTTCCATTCTTTACATAAGCTTGCATCGCCGCTGCCACACGGTTCTGATCGCGATGATCCCCGTTGGATCCCCAATCCCCTAGCATCAGCAGATGCGAAGCGCCCGGCCTCAAGGGAGATCCCGTAGTGCCCCCACACCCCGTCAGCATCGCCGCAGCGCTAAACGAAAACGTCTGTCGAAGGAACCGGCGACGTGAGATTTGGAGGGGATCAGCCATGAGGTTTTGACTTTATGTAATTTACGCAGGCTATGCAACAACGAACGACTAAGCGCCCTCGGAGAGATACCGTGAAACCTTGAGCGAGCGAGAATTTGCTGAACGCAAATTGGGAAAGCGCAACTTTGGCAGGCTCTGCCCGTCTGTTGATGTAATGATATCGTCCCTTCGTTGTCCCCTAAGTTTGGGTTCCGTCCCTCTCTGGAGAAGAACTTCGTCCGTCGGCCTCGTGCTTTCAATCTGCTTCCTCTCCGGATGCCAGGGCGCTGACACTCCAGTGAGCCCTGCGGGGAACCCGTCGTTCTCGCCCACAAAGATGGACTTGCCTGTCCTGCGACTCACTACTGCGGGCGGTGCCAGCGTCACCTCTGAGGACGATTACCTCGATGGTCATATGACTCTGACCCCAACTAGCGGCAGTGCCTATACCGTCGTTGACAGCGACCTGGAGATCAAGGGCCACGGCAACACCTCCTGGGGATGGGCCAAGAAACCATACAAGATCAAGCTCACCAGTAAGGCCAGCTTGCTCGGTATGCCAAGCGAAAAAGACTGGATATTACTCGCTAATCACGACGATAAGACGCTGATGCGCGATGATGTGGCGTTTGAACTTGGCCGTCGCGTAGGAATGGCATGGTCGCCGCGGTCTCAGTTTGTAGAATTTTTCATGAACGGAGCGTATGAGGGTTCGTACCAACTCACCGAAGAGGTTGAGATCGATAAGAACCGCGTGGATATCGACTCCATGGACCCCACCGACATAACTTCCCCTGCCGTCACCGGAGGATACCTTATGGAAGTCGACTACAACGGGCCCCAAAATGCCGCCTTCAATATTGGAAACGTCATTCCTCTCACCATGCATGATCCGAGCCCCATGGCCGCGGAGCAGCAAACTTACATCCAGAACTACCTAAACCAGGTCCAAAATACGCTCTATGGTGCCAACTTTGCCGATCCCAAAATCGGTTATCCGCAATATCTCGACGTTGATTCGTTCATCGATTGGTACCTGGTCAATGAAATTTTCAAGAATAACGATGCAATCTGGTGGAGCAGTGTTTACATGTACAAGGCACGCAGTGGTTTGCTTTCCTGCGGTCCCGTCTGGGATTTCGATGTGGGTGCCGGAAATTCAACTATGAACCAGGATGCTGACCCGATTGGTTGGTGGGTGCGCAACCCCTGGGTAGCCAACGGCCAGTGGATGGCACAACTATTTCAGGACCCCGCGTTTCGCGCCAAGGTAAAGGCGCGCTGGAACCAACTGAAGGCCACCCAGTTCGATACGTTGCCCGCGTATATCGATCAGGAGGCGGCCTATCTTAATCAGACGCAACAAAACAACTTCGCTCGTTGGCCCGTGCTCCATACGGTCGTCTATACGGAACCGGAGTTGGCCGGATCGTATCCGGGCGAAGTCACATATATGAAGAATTGGTTGACGACACGCATCGCCTGGATGGACGTCCAAATCAACTCAGGGTCTTACTGAACTTACGAACCCTGTATTTTGACTGATGTTTCCGTTCCTACCGTCACCCCACAGCGCAGTAGGGCTGGCTTTCGAAAACGGCTTCACACCATCACAAATAGCGTTCAACGAAAGAGAACCTCGCCCCGCGCAAGCAGGACGAGGTTCTTTTTGTTTGTGTTCGGTTACGCCTTCGGAGCGGCCTTGAAGATCTCCACCAGGCGATCGGCGATGAACTTGTCTTCGCCGTCCTTGATCTGCCACACAGCAAATCCAAAGATGCTTGGGTCCGCTGGCGGACGGTTCCGGCGTGGACGCGGCGTATCGCCCGCAGGAGGAGCTCCGGCTGCGTGCGACTCGGTCGGCGTCGTCGGATTGCGTCCGCGCATGCCCGCAGCGCCTGCACCAAAGCTTCCGATGCCGAGGTGGGGAGTGTCCGCAAGCTGCTGCATCACTTCCTGCGAGGTGATCTTCAACTTGGTCTGATCGATCTTCCAGCTGTAGCGAGGTGTCACATTGCCCAGAGCTTCCGGATTGAACTGGCGCGGCTGAGCCGTCACACCAAACTTCTTCACAGCATCCGTAATTACCTGCGCACGCGCGTCGTACATCCGCAGCACAGCGTCGTAATCCTGGTTGACGAAGAGCTCCAAAGCCTTCAGCAGGCCGAAGATCGTCTCCTTGCCTACCTTGCAGCAACGGCCGATACGATCTTCCTGCGGGCTCATGTTCAGCAGCGACCAGCGAATCAGTTCTTCCTTGCCGATCAGAATGCCCGAGGCCTGCGGTCCGCAGATGTCCTTGCCGCCCGAGAACGTGACCATGTCGAAGCCGACTGCCGGATACTCCCACAAGCGCTCCTTCGGCGGAACGTCTGCCGACGCGTCGTTGAAGGTGTAGATGTTGTGCGCCTTCGCGATCGCCACGGTCTCCGGTCCACTCACCTTGCCCATGTTCGATTGAATATTGGTGAAGTGAATCGCCAGCGTCTTCGGATTGATGGCCGCGATCATTTCTTCGCGCGTCTCCACCTCGATCAGCTTCGCGCCTGTCTGGCGGATCTGGTGATCGAAGTTGTAGCGATGGCTCTTCTGGATGATGACCTCTGTGCGCGGGAAGCCTGTCGTATCCGGAATCTGCTTCATGCGCGGTTCGAGATCTTCGGTCATCATGGCGGCATAGCCAACCACCATCGCTGCAGCCGCGCCGCCGGTGACTAGGCCGGTGTAGCCTTCGGGGGACTTACAAAGCTTCGCGATGAACTTGCCTGCTGCAATCTCCAGCTCGTCGATCAACACAAAGTGCTCGTTGCCTCTGCGGATCAGCTCCATCACCTCGGGCTTCATCACCGATCCACCGATGACCGTCACGGTTCCGACGATGTTGACCAGCGGCTTCACACCAAGCTCCGCGTAGATATCGCCCGTCGAACCGAGACCGGAGGTGATCGGCACAATCGGGCTGCCGTCTACGCCATGCGCGGAGGTCTTGGACTTCGCGGCGTGCAGCTTTGGATTTGCAAACAGACTGCCCGTGGCAGCACCGAGGGTGGAGAGAAAAGATCGACGATTCCAACCGGACTTCAAATTCATGCGTAACTCCTTTTATCTCTCTTCGACAAACTACTGACCGGCAGGCGGTGCTGGCGGATTGACCACCGTGGCGCTTCCAACGATTTCAATCAGCGAATCGCCGGGGATCCATTCCAACGCCATGCAGGCGCGGGACGGAGCTTTTCCTGGGCTGAAGTACGTTCCGTAGATCTTGTTCAGGGCGTCGTACTGCGCCTTATGCGCCGCGAACCGCGCGCTGCCGGTCGGCATGGGTACTGAGTCCGCGTGGGGAAGGCAGAGAAAAACTTCCAGATGAATAATGTTGTCCATAGTGGATCCGGCGCGCTCGACCGACTTCTTCAGCGCATCCATCGTCCGTGTAACGTGCTTCTCGAACGGGTCCGTAACGAGGACGTGATCTTCGCGCGGATAGCCGTCGTTCGAGCCCGTTCCGGAGAAGTAGTAGATGCCGTTATGGGTATGATTTCCGCCACCCGCGCGACGCGGACGGTCTCCACCTGGGCCACCGGCCGGTGCAGCTCCTGGAACGGGAGCAGGAACAGTCTGCTGTGCAAAGAGTTTGGTGCCGGTTACGACAGCCGCCATCGCAGCAATCTTTCCAAAGAAGCTACGTCGACTATTCATCTCCATAATTCTCCTTGATTAACTTTTGCAGGATTTACTTCTTGATCAGCGACGCAGCCCGCATCCGGAAAGTTGCGGCCAGAGAGAGGGGTTTCAGAAATCGTACAGTCTGGGAGAGGTTTTTGTAGAGCTTATGATTTAGGAATAACTTTCAGGCCAATCGACCACGATGTCATCGGCCACTTGACCAAGAGGAAAGTAGGTCAAATGTCGACGTCGCCAGGGGGGATCAGCGTCCCTGCAACTCTGCCAGAACCTCTGCCGCAGCCAGGCGCGCCTTTGCCAGGCCATCCGCATCCGGCGGAAAGCTGATCGCGCCAACGCGGGCGTGTCCGCCGCCGCCATAGCGTTCGCAGATCGCGGCAATGTTGATCAGGGTGTTCTCCGGCACTGTAAACCAGGGGTTGGTTCCAACAGAGATCTTGGTTCTGAAGCTCGCCTTCGTCAGGCCTACCGTGTACAGCGCCTCGGGATGAAGGTAGTAAGGGATGAACTTGTTGTACCCGTCGACGGGCTCATCCGCCAGGTCGAAGGAGATCACGCCATCCTCAACGATCCCCCGGTTGCGAATCATGCCGATCGCCCGTTTGTGTTCCGCCATCAACGGTTCGAACTCTTTGGCGATAAAGTCCTGCTCCATCAGTTCGGCAAAGCTCATCTCCGTGAGCATAGGAATCAGGCGCGGGATCAACGTCTTATCCTTCGCCGCTTCAATGATCATGCCCAGCCGCATCGCGGGTGCATCCATCTCCACAGCGGAGCGGGCGCTCTCATACTTCGCTCCATCAATCAGATTGGCCCAGTAGATCAGGTCCTTCAGACCGGAGGTATCGAAGCCGAATTTCTTCGAAGCGATGTGCGCGATAAAACCAGCGCAGGAGATATAGTTCGGATCGAAGAACTGGCGCATCGCATGCGCTCCGTCCGCCTGCTGCGCATCGAAGTGCGCGCGGTCTTCAGGAGTCAGAAATGCGCTCTGATGATGGTCGAACCACCACGTCAATTTTGGCGAATTCCAGTACTTGAAATCGACGATCGCATTCTGATTCCCTTTGTCGACCTCAAGGAAGTCCGCAGGGTCAAACTGCGCACCCGCCTTGTGCATAAGCCCCTTATAGCTGTACTCGTCCACACCGCCGAAGCATTCGCGGTGAAAGCGTGTGAACAGCGACGCAGAGCATGCGCCATCGAAGCAGTTGTTGTGAAACAGGACGCGCAGATGCAAGGTCAACTCCTAACCTCCAGCATATGCCTACAGGCTCATGCTCATCCAGTCTTTGTCATCGAGGTATCGAACAACCCGAGCCTGCTGTCCGCGAGATCGAGCTCACGTTCCAGCATGCGTAAGGTATCGTCGGAGATCCGGTCCTGGTCGCGCAGTTGGATCAGTGCCTGCCGCTCGACCTGCAAGGTCATCCTCGCAGCCTCGCGCATCGGTGGTGCATCGGCCACGACCGATGGATCGCCACATTCATTCAGCGCCTCCAACCGGTGTTCATACTGATGCAACAGGTCCTCGTAGGCATGCTGCACCTGCTCCCCCTTGTCGGAGTGCGGCTGATGAAGATAGGCGATTGCGGCCCGCAGCACGATGCGGCGGGCGTCGCCTTCTTCGCAATCCACGCCCTGGTCGCTTAACCCTAGCGCCTTGATGAGAGGAGGCAGCGTAAGTCCCTGGACGACCAGCGTTACAAGAATGACGGCGAACGTCAGAAAGACAATCAGGTTGCGCGCCGCAAAAGGCTGCCCATCCCCCGTGACATACGGTAAAGAACTCGCCGCAGCCAGCGCCACTACACCGCGCATTCCCGTCCAGCCGATGACGAAGACCTGCGCCGCAGGAGCTGTCGTATCCTCCCTGTTCAGCAGCTTTGGAATGATCTTCCTCGAAAACCAGGCCCCGGGAAAGACCCAGACCATCCGTGCTGTGATCAAAATCGCAGAGAACGCCGCACCATAGCCCACCAGTGCCAGATGGCTGTATCCGCGAATACCCGCCATCACATAAGGAAGCTGCAGACCGATGAGCAGAAACACCAGGCCATTCAGCAGGAAGGTCAGAGCGCTCCAGACGGAGACCACCTGCAAGCGGGTATCGGGAGAAAAATACTCCGTGCTCTTGCGCGCCATGTACAAACCGCAGGCGACTACCGCAATCACGCCGGAAGCCCTGACCGACTCCCCTGCCAGATAGGCGGCATAGGGAACAATCACGGAGATGGCGATCTCGACGGGACCATCGTCCACCCAGCGCTCGAACCATGACACCACTACTGCAATCGCTAAACCTACGATCACGCCGCCGCCCAGCAGCCAAAGCAGACGGATAATACCCTGAGTGACCGTGGGCGGCTGTCCGCGCAACAGCATGTCGATGCCAAACTCGAGGGCGAGCAGGCCCGTGGCGTCATTGACCAGGCTCTCGCCCTCCAGAATGTCCACAATGCGTCGGGGCAGGCCAAGCCGCCGTGCAATCGACGTCGCCGCCACTGCGTCCGTAGGGGAGACAATCGCTCCGAGCAGAAAACCGGCCTTCCAATCCAGCTCCGGGATAAACCGGTCGGCCGTCTCCGCAACCACCCAGACGGTGAACGCTACCAGCCCAATCGCCAGCATTGAAATCGAAGCTATATTCTGGCGAAACTCACGCCACGAAGTCTGCCACGCCGCAGCGAACAGCAAAGGCGGAAGGAATACGAGAAACACAACGTCCGGAGCCAGCGGAAAACGCGGCACGCCCGGTATAAAACTGACCACCAGGCCCGCGATCACGAGCACGATCGTGTATGACACGTTCAATCTGCGGGCAAAGCCTGCGATGATCACCATCATGGCCAGGAGTCCTAGCAGTAAACCCTGCACCGACTCCACATGAAACCCTTCCGCCATGGCACCCACCTCCCCTTATCCCGGGTCTATCTTCCAAAGAATCTTTATCTATAGGTCTATGTACACTGTTGCACACTCCCAAGCCAAGCCATGGCGTTCTCCCGGAGACGACGCATCTGGCAGCTTCTGGGGCTGGCAAAAGCAGGTTTTCCCCAATCAGTACGCTAGACTTGCTCTGCAATGAGTACCTCCATTCCAACCTCATCCGTTCCTCCTTGGCAACCGCCTTCGAGTCCGTTTTCGCGCACGGCGTCGCTGCTTCGTCGCCTTGTTTTTGTCCTGGTTTGTCTGATTCTTCTGATCGCATCCTGCGTCTTTGGAGCGCGTCTGTGGTTCTCCCATGCACTGCACGCGTCGCTCCCGGTGGTGGAAGGCTCCCTCCCGGTCAGCGGTCTCAGCGGCTCCGTCCGCGTCGAACGGAATGAGCACGGCGTCCCGCACATTACGGCTTCCACAATGGACGATCTCATCTTCGCGCAGGGCTTCACCGCCGCGCAGGACCGCCTCTGGCAGATGGACGTTCTCCGCCGCCACGGCGCAGGCGAACTCGCGGAGATCTTCGGCAGCGCCCTCGTTCCGCACGACCGCCTGCAGCGCTACCTGCAGATCCGTGCCGCCGCCGATCGCGCCGTTGCCAGCCTCGATCCAGCCGAGCATCACTGGCTGGACACGTACGCGCGCGGCGTCAACGCGCTCATCGACTCCCAGGCGGGGAACCTCCCCGTCGAGTTCCGCGTCCTTGGCTACAAGCCAGCCCCGTGGACAGCACGCGACTCCCTGCTGATCGCCCTGGTCATGGCACAGGACCTTAGCACACGCTTTCCCGACAAGCTGAACCGCGAAGCCGTCATGGCCCGGCTCTCGCCCGAACTGCAGGCCGATCTCTATCCCGTAGGCTCATGGCGCGATCATCCACCAGCCGAAGGAAGGCCCGATCTCACCGTCCCCAAGGATTTCGTAGAGATTCCCCTCGACGCCTCACAGATCTCGTCGCTGCGCAGCCCTGAGCACACACGCGAACTGGCTGAGGTCGAATCCATTCTCGCGCCCTTCGTCTCCCGCTACCGTTGCGAAGACTGCACCGCCGGTTCCAACAACTGGGTAGTCGCCGGTGCGCACACTGCCACCGGTCATCCCTTGCTTGCAAATGATATGCACCTCGCCCTCAGTATCCCAGGCATCTGGTACGAGGCCGATCTGGAGGGCCCCAACTTCCACGCCACAGGAGTGTCCCTCCCCGGCGTTCCCTTCATCATCGTCGGCCACAACCAGCACATCGCCTGGGGCTTCACCAACAGCGGCGCGGACGTGCAAGACCTCTACGTGGAAACCGTGGACCACGACCGCTACAAGACGCCCGACGGTACATGGCTCCCCCTGGAGCACGCCCACGAGCTCATTCAAGTCGCTCACGGCCGCAACGTCGATCTCGACATCGCGCTCACACGGCACGGCAACGTCTCCACACCCATCCTCTCGCCGCTCTATCCCAAGGAGACACGCCAGATCTCTCTGCGCTGGAACGTCTACGATCCCACGGTCGTCCGGTCCCCCTTTGCGCTCGTGAACTCTGCGCAGAACTGGGCAGAGTTTCTCGATGCCTTCCGGAACTTTGGCGCGCCCTCGCAGAACGTCGTCTACGCGGACGACCAGGGCCATATCGGATATCACCTTCTCGGCAAGATCCCTCTGCGCGGCGAAGCCACACATGCCAGCGGCCTGTCGCCTGTTCCCGTAACCTCCGGCACCTACGAGTGGAGCGGATACATTCCCTTCGATATGCTCCCGCAGGTCTTCGACCCTCCCGGAGGAATCCTTGCCACGGCCAACTCGCGGATCACCGACGAGAATTATCCCTTCGCGATCTCTCTGGACTGGGGCATACCCTACCGCAACGAACGTATCTGGAAGGTGCTTGCGTCGAAGCAGAAGATGACGCTCGACGACATGTCCGCGCTGCAGAACGATACCTTCTCCGCTCTCGACCAGACCATCGCGCATCGACTGGCCTACGCGATCGATCACGCGAAAGCGCCCTCGAAGCGCCTTCGGCAGGCGGCAGATCTTCTGCGCTCCTGGGATGGAAACGTCACCATCGAATCTCCTGCGCCGGCCATCGTTGCCGCCACGAAAGACGCTCTCTGGCCGATGCTCCTGGAACCTCACCTCGGAGAGGCTGCCAAGCTCTACACCTGGGGAGAAAAGAGCTTCGTTCTGGAGGAACTGATCGCGCGAACCCCTGCACAGTGGCTTCCCGCAGATAAGTCCGACTGGAACGAGCTTCTTGCCTCCGCACTCGATAAGGGTCTCAACCAGGCCAGCGCTCCGTCGAATCTGGAAAAGTGGCACTGGGGCGATCAGAACCGTCTCGCAGAAAATCATCCCATCTTCGGCAAGAGCGCTTGGATGCGGCCTATCGTGGGCCGTAACACGGGAGCGCCCTCCCTTCCGCTCTCTGGCAACATCTCGGCAGTGCGCTCTCTGACCCCCGACCACGGTCCCTCTCAGCGCTTCACGGTCGATCCTTACGATCCTGAGCACGCCACGATGGTGATTCCCTACGGCCAGTCCGGCAACCCCGCAAGCCCCTGGTACATGGACCAGTTCCCCTCCTGGTACAGCGGCCGTCCTTTGCCGCTGCCCTTCTCCTCGACTGGCGCAGGCTCTCACCTGCTCACACTCACTCCCAAATGAAGCCTCTCTCCGCCATGACGGATGAGAAGGGATACCGCCTGCTTCTGCCGCTCGCGGCGTTGCTGGCGGTGCTCCCTCTTATCCTCGGCGGAACCTCCTGCGGTCACGACTTCCCCTTCCACGTCGGCAATTGGATGGAGGCGCAGCATCAATGGAGCCAGGGCATTCTGTTGCCGCGATGGGATTTCGCCGCCGCCTGGAACGCAGGCGAGCCGCGCTTCCTCTTCTACCCGCCGCTCACGTGGATGCTCGGCGCGGCCCTTGGCTCTGTTCTTCCGTGGAGCGCCGTTCCCATTGTCTTTACATGGATCGCCCTGGCGCTCAGCGGTTTCACCCTCTATCGCCTCGCGCGCGCATACACAACCGCCAACGCCGCACTCATCGCTGCCTGCGTCTACCTGGCGAATCCATACATGCTCTTCGTCGCGTATGAACGCGCTGCCTTCGCCGAACTTCTAGCCGCTGCGTGGATGCCCCTGCTCCTCTTCGAAGCGCTCCGGTCACGCATCCGCATCGTTCCCCTTGGCGCCGCCATCGCTCTGCTGTGGCTCACGAACGCACCAGCCGCCGTCGTCGGCTGCTACTCGCTGGCGCTCATCGTTCTCCTGCGCCTCTTCTTCGAAAGAAAAGCTGGCACTCGATCTCTGTGGTCACTCGTTCTACAAAGCAGCGCTGGTACCGCCCTGGGACTCGCTCTGGCAGCCTTCTACATCGTCCCCGCTGCCTACGAACGACGTTACGTGCAGATTCACATGGCCGTACTTGAAGGCATGCGGCCCTGGGACAACTTTCTTTTCGCACACACGGGCGAAGAGTCGCACATAGCGGTCCTTCGTCAGGCCTCTTTGGTTGCGCTGGCTGTTTTTGCGGTCGCTCTGCTCTCTGCGGCATGGATCCTCAGTAGCCCGGTCTTCACAAAACAGAAGGCAATCACCCGCAACGCACCGCTGGCGCCTCAAACCCGCCAAAACGCAATCCTTCTCGCGATCGTTACATTAGTCCTTCTCTTCCTTCTCACACCGCCATCCGCCGCGGTATGGCATCACGCGCCGCAACTCCTCTTCCTCCAATTCCCCTGGCGCTTTACCGCCGTCGAAGAAGCCATCGGGTCCTTTCTCTTTGCCCTGGCTCTTCCGCATCTCCAGAAAAATAAACTTGCCTCTGTGGCGGCCTTGGTCCTCGCCACGATCCTCGCCTTCACGGGAGATCATCTCTACCACCAGCCCTTCCACGACGACGACACCGTTGCAGACATCCGCTCCGCTCTGCAGAACCATCAGGGCATCGAACCCACCGATGAGTACACACCGACCGACGCGGACAACGACTCGCTTGCACACGACAATCCGGCGTTCTGGACTAACGACAACCCGGACGCGATGCCTTCTCCAGCTCCCCTCTCCGTCACCACAATCTCCTGGGGCGATCCTTATCGCACCCTCTACCAGGTCAAGGCGGGTCCCAAGTTTCTCATCCTGAACTTTCGCCTCTTCCACGGATGGCACCTCCTACGTGACGGCACAGAGATCGCTTTGACTCGGCCCAGAACCGACGGTCTGGCGGCTGTTCCTCTCCTGCCAAACCACGACAACTCCATCGAGGTCGTCTATCGCCGATCACACGATCAATCTTTCGGCATCGCGATTTCCATCGTCGCTCTGCTCATCACAGTTCCCCTCACTCGCCGCGAACGGAGAAGGGCGTAAAATCAAAATTGCTCATGGTCCAAGTCATATCCCCAGTCATTGAACTCCTCAAAAGCGGCGCGGCGGCAACAGACGCGGCGCTGGAACGTCTTCTGCCCGGCACGGAGACCGCTCCGCACTCCATCCATCGCGCGATGCGCCACAGCGTCTTCGCTGGCGGCAAGCGCCTGCGCCCCATCCTCTGCATCGAAGCCGCGCGCATGGTGGCGGGAACCATCCCGTCTGGCGTCGCCGACCTCGGCTCCGCCATCGAGATGATCCATACCTACTCGCTCATCCACGACGATCTGCCCGCGCTCGACAATGACGACCTTCGCCGTGGAAAGCCCACCTCGCACGTCGTCTTCGGCGAGGCCATCGCGATCCTTACGGGCGATGCACTTCAGACCCTTGCCTACGAGACCCTCTCGCGACTTGCATGCCCCGCAGAAGCGACCGTTCAGATCGTGCGTGAGATCGCCGTGGCCACTGGCACGGGCGTGGGTCCCACGGACGGAACGGGCCTTCCCTACGGCATGATCGGCGGACAGGTCCTCGACATCGAAGGCGAAGGCAGCAAGCCCACCGTCGACCAGGTAGACCGGATCCATCGCGCGAAGACCGGTGCGCTCATCACGGTTTCCATCGTCACCGGCGGCATCTTTGCGGGAGCCAGTGCGGAGACGGTCGAACATCTTCGCCGCTTCGGCCAGCGCGCCGGTCTCGCCTTCCAGATCGTGGACGACGTGCTCGACATGACGCAGAGCTCTGAAGACCTCGGCAAGACCGCAGGCAAGGACACGGCCACCGACAAGGCCACATGGCCCGCCGTCTTCGGCATCGACGCCTCGCTCGCACAGGCCGACGCACTGATAGAGGAAGCCTTCGCCGAACTCGAATCCTACGGCGTCGCCGCGGAACCTTTGAAGTCAGTGGCCCGCTACCTTGTAGAACGTAAAAACTAAGCGAGCGTCCCCATGCCCTTCACCCAGGCCGACCTCCTTCGCGCTCTGCACGACTGCTTCGATCCGCAGCTCAAGTGCAACATCGTCGACCTCGGCCTGGTCGAGAGCCTTTCCCTGCAGGAAGATCTTGAAGCTCCCGGACGCGGCATTCCCGGTGTTCCTCAGAAGTATCGCGCCACGGTCACGCTCATCCCCACCACTTCGGACGAAGCCTGGCAGTCGCAGTTGGCCGCGCAAATAGAAAATCGCCTCGCCGGGCTGGAAAATATAAGCGGCAGCAAAGCGGTCTTCACGACTACGAAAATATGGACTCCGGATCGGATCAGTCCTGCGGGACGCCGCACTCTGGGCCTCGACCGCCCCAAACCCAATCAGCTAGTCGAGATCAAACTCCCGTAGCGGCTTTCCTGTATCGGGAGTCTCTTTCGCCTTGCGCAGAGCCTCGGCAAACTTCTTGTCGAAGATGTCCGCCTGATTCTTTTGCGCGTCCAGCGACTGCTGAAAGATCGAATCTCGACGCGAATCCTGTTCGCGCATGGCACTTGCCGCAGTCTGCAGATCTTCGAACATGCGCTTGCGCGGCGCGGGCGTATGCGCAATCACCGACTGCGTCACAGGGTCGATGCGCAACATGCCCCCACACTCGGGACAGGCCACTTCAAAACCAATCTTGTTTTCCTGCTTCTTTTGCTTGCTCATAGACTGAACATTTTAGCGCGCCAGCAACGCCTCTGCCTCGTTAGAGATCGATGACCCGATGTCCCGGGCATTCCTGCTCGGCGTTGTCCACCAGCAACTGCGCCAGGCCCTCGCCATAGCGAGCGACGAACCATACCCCACCGAGCAGACGCTCCTGCGGATGCTGATGCGGGTACAGCGAGTTCACTATCGCATTGGCGTGCTTGCGAAGACTCGCTTCCTTCTGCAACTGAAAAGTTGCCGCCATGCGGCGCAGACGGTTCATCTGATAACGCATCTTGGAAGCAGAAACTTCAGCGGACCGCCCCAGGCTCTCATCCACCTGCTCCATCCAACCTACAAGCGATGTCAGTTCTTCGTTCAGAGCGTTCCCGGCCGCAGCGATCTTAAGCTTGCCTTCGACAGGCATGGCACGCGCTCCCAGCTTCTGCGCCAGCTCCTCCACGGTTTGCATCGCATCGGGAAGGGCCAGCTCATGCTGCATCATCACCGTGCGAATCGCAGGTTCTACAAGTGTTGCGGAGAGCCGCGGAAGCACAGGCGTCATCACGCCCAGAATGTGTTGATACAGAACTTCGCACTGAGCGAAGTAAGCAATCTCGGCAGGTCCGCCGATATACGCCGAGGTCGGCAGAAGCACATCCTGAAAGACCGGTCGAAGAAGCGCATTTGGGCTCAACCGCTCCGGCGCCTCTTCCAGAATTTTCAAAAGATCTTCGTTGGAGTAGACGCGAGCTCCCGCCTTCCACTGTCCATCCACACGACGCAGAGGCAGACGCTGCCCTTCGTCGGAGACCAGGAATAACAGGCTCGCACCTTCGACGATCAGCACCTGCGAGTGATATCCCTCGCGGGCCAGATCGGCGCTACGTTGCAGCAAAGCGCTCTGCAGAAGATCCGCGTCCACAATGGCCGCGCGCAAAACCTCCGCGCCCAGGGCGTGAAACTCACGCGCACTGGCATCGATCACAATGAGACCCTGCTCGCGGAACAACGCCGCCAGCAGCTTGCCAAAAGCACTGCCTAAAGTCTCTCCGGGGGCATAACACTCGCGCAGCAACTCGCACACGGGAGCAAAACCCAGCAGCTCTTCCACCTGTGCCAGCACCGCTTCAAACTCTTCGCCAACCGGGATTGCGCCGACAGGCTCCAGCCTGTGCCCGGCGATCTCTGCTCGCAATGCTTCCACGCTGGTCTTCGACAGCAGAGTGATCTGGTTTACCTCGTCCAGATCATGGTCCTCCGTCGCCATCCAGAACACCGGCACATGCGGCACACCCGCCTCGGTCGCAACCTGTGCCTTGCGCACTGCCGTGGCAGCCTTCATCAAGGTCAGCAGAGGCCCACCCAGGATCCCCACTTGCTGTCCCGTTACGACTGCCCGAGCGCCAGAGCGGAGCCGTTCGATATTTTCCAGTGCGGCATCGCCTACGCCGAAACCGACGTTCTGCGCCTTCAGCAGATCCGCCACGCGATTCCGATCAGCGGCCAACTTGCGTTCGACGCCCAG
>Ga0157290_10000006_pt1 | contig 140393 bp, 104 predicted proteins | sample NitcycUS149409B1_FD_108389 | JGI IMG/M metagenome (GOLD analysis project Ga0157290, IMG submission 108389) | Soil microbial communities from Arlington Agricultural Research Station in Wisconsin, USA - Nitrogen cycling UWRJ-S149-409B-1 | ecosystem: Environmental > Terrestrial > Soil >...
GCACGCGCAAAGCGGGAGATGTGCAGGTCGCTCTCACCTGGCTCAAGATCCTTCTGATCGTCACCATCGCTGGTGTGTGCTTCGTAGCCGCCGGTCCGCTTGGCCACTGGCACAACTTCTCCACCCTTTACACTGGAGCAACCGGCGGCTTTTCGGGTTTCATGATCGCTCTGATCGCCGCGCTCTGGGCCTACGACGGATGGTCGGATGTCGCAGCCGTTGCGGGAGAAGTCCGCAACCCTCAACGTAATCTCCCCCTGGCACTCGTCGGTGGAGTCGCCCTCGTCGGTGCGCTTTACATGCTCACCAACGCGGCGATTCAATATGTCCTGCCCGCAGCCTCACTCGCCGCCGCAGACCGCCCTGCGGCAGACGCACTTCGGCTGATCGTCGGTCCGTGGGGGGCAGGTCTCGTCTCCATCGGTATGGCGGTCAGCATCACGGCTACGTTGGTCGGATCTTCGCTCTCGGGCGCGCGTGTTCCCTTCGCAGCGGCGCGGAACGGCCTCTTCTTCCCGACCATCGCGCGCGTCCATCAGCGCTTCCAGACGCCCGCGAACGCGCTTCTGCTTCAGGCGACTTTGGCAACGCTTCTCTTATTTATGATCGGAAAGTTCCAGGCGCTCTTCTCGCTGGCCATCTTCTCTGAGTGGGTCTTCTACGGTCTCGCTGCTAGCACGGTCTTCGTCTTTCGCAGAAGAGACAACACGCCACGACCTTATAGCGTCACCGGCTACCCCGTGGTCCCTGTGCTCTTCATCCTGTCGGCCGTGGTACTTGTCGTCTTTTCGTTCAAGGCGGAGCCGAGAAATTCTCTCTTTGGAACGTTGGCGATCCTGGCTGGAGTTCCTGTGTTTCTGTGGTTCAAACGATCGCTCGCAAAGAGTGAAGTTTAAACGCAGACAGCAGATCCCTTCGTTTCACTGCGGGATGAAAAAAGAAGTCTGGATTTCCCAAGGTCTGGTTTGTGCTCTCTGAGAGACGGCAGCCTTCATCCAACCGACAACCTTTGCCATCTCGTAACGAAGTGGAGGGACCTGCTTTGAAAGCGGTTCGCGCTTTGCGCGACACCCACACGTCGCAAAGAGCGCGATGTATGGGGAACCCGGCGGGATGACAAATTTTTCCTTCCGCGCTGAATCAAGACCAAGCGCGGCGCTCGATCACACGCTCGTAGACTTCAACGTAAACCTTCGCGCTGCCTTCCCAATCGTGGTTTTCCTCCATGCCGCGACGCATCATTGCCTCCCACTGTTCCTTGTTGCGGAAGGTGGCAAGGGCGCGTTTGATCGCGTCGAAGAAGTCCCAAGCGTTGTAGCCCCAGAACTTGAAGCCGTTGCCACCGCCGTCGTGCTGCTCATCGACGGTGTCTTCCAGACCACCCGTCGCGCGGACAACCGGCACCGTGCCATACTTCAGCGAGTAGATCTGGTTCAAACCGCAGGGTTCGTAGCGTGAGGGCATCAGAAAAATATCTGCGCCTGCTTCGATCTTGTGCGCGACGACATTGTCGTACTTGATCTGTACGCGGACCTTGTCGGGATACCGCTCTGCAAGCTCCGAAAACAGGCGCTCGTAATATTCCTCGCCATTTCCGAGCACTACAAGCGCAATATCTTCCTTCACTAACTCATCCGCAATCTGCGCCACAAAATCCAGGCCCTTCTGCGTGGCCAGGCGCGAGACGATGCCCAGCACCGGCGTCTCTTCGCTGACGTGATCGAGGCCGAAGGCGTGCAGCAGATCGCGACGGCATGCCTTCTTTCCGGAGAGATCCTCCGGCGTGTAATGCGCTGCGATATTGCGATCCGTGGCCGGGTCCCATTCGGCGTAGTCGACACCGTTCAAAATCCCGAAGAGATCGCCGCTGCGTTGACGAAACGTGTCCTCCAGACCATTGCCAAATTCAGAGGTCTGAATCTCTTTCGCGTACGTCTGGCTGACAGTCGTGAGTGCGTCGGAGTAGACCGCACCGCCCTTGAGGAAGTTCAGCGTGTCGTTCTGTTCCAGCTTGGTGAAGGTGAACATGTCCCACGGCAGCAGAAGCGTCTCGATCGTCTTTGGCGGAAACCAGCCCTGGTAACCCGCGTTGTGAATCGTCAGCACGCTGGGTACCTTACGCAGAACGGGATCAAAATAGTAGATAGAACGAAGAAGCACACTGACCATCGACGTCTGCCAGTCGTGCACGTGAAAAATATCCGGTACGCCGAGAATCTTCGTTGCCTCGATCACGGCGCGGCTGAAACAGCCGAAGCGTTCCGCGTTGTCTGGGTAGTCGCCGGAGGGTGTGGCGTAGAGGCTCTCGCGATCGAAGAGCTCAGGTATATCAACAAAATACACCTGCGCTCCGTTGTGTTCCCCGGCATCCAGGATGCGTGCGAAGCGGTTGTAGGTCGGAAACGGAATCGTAAGGCTTGCGATCTTTGCCGGAAGGTTTGGCAGAGTGCGCGCCACCTGCCGGTAGTAAGGAATGAACGTAGTGACGCGATGTCCGAGTTTCTTCAACTCTGCCGGGAGGGCGCCCACCACGTCCGCCAATCCACCCGTCTTTGCAAACGGTACACACTCTGAAGCCGCAAACACTACATGCATCGAAATCTCCCTGCCCTGCCGAACCGTTAGTCTATATAGCTATGGATGCTAATACTTCGTACTTCGTCGCACTCGGGATGCGATAGCCGTGGGGCAACCACGTAAGCCCAAACTGGGGCAGAATTTTCTCACGGACGATGGAGCACGTCATCGCATCGCCGATGCACTCGGCGATGTCTCTCAACGAACGGTGCTTGAGATCGGTCCAGGTCACGGATCGATCACCACTATCCTCGCCGAACGTGCGAAAAAGCTCATCTGCATTGAATTGGACCGGTCACTTGCGCCGGAGCTGCGCTTTAAATTTCGGAACCATCCAAATGTGGAAATCATAGAAGCAGACGTTCTACAGACGGATTTCACCGCACTGCTCGAAGAAGACGAGACGGCAGACCTGATCGGCAATCTTCCCTACTACATCACCTCCGACATTCTTCTGCACCTCTACGCGCAGAGCGAACGCCTGCGTGTCGCCGTGGTCATGATGCAGCGCGAGGTGGCGGACCGTATCTCCGCGTCGCCCGGAACGAGAGACTTCGGTCTGCTCTCGGCTACGTCTCAGATGTATGCGGACGTTGAAAATCTTTTCACCCTTCCGCCCGAGGCCTTTTCGCCGCCGCCGGATGTCCATTCTTCCGTCCTCCGACTGACCTTCGCTCCACGCTTTGCGGAGCTGGACGTTGAACCTGAACCCTTCGATGCGTTCCTGAAGATGTGTTTCCAGCAGAAACGCAAGACTCTCTCCAATAATCTGCGCGCCGGTGGCATTTCGCCTGAGCGCATCGCCGCTGCGTGCGCCCAGGCGAATATCTCACCCACGGTGCGCGCAGAAGCGATGACGCTGGAGGCTCTTGCCAGCATGCACCGAGAACTCCGGATGTAGGTGCTCCTACCGTCTTGGAGCGGCAGGAGCTGGAGTAGCCCGTGGGGCAGGCGGCGGCGGTGCAGCCCGTGGAGTTGGCGGGTTCCAGTTCGGGCGAAAGTTTGGCTGCGACTGCGCAGGACGGGGCTGAGTAGGCTGGAATGCCGGTCGCTGCGGGGTTCCCTGCACTGGCGCTGCGGGTGCCGGACGCATCGGCGCGGCAGGTTGAGGCTGCGCGTTGGGCACAGCGGCTGGTGCTGGCGGGCGCGAGATCCCTGTCGGATTCCCGTTGGGACGAATCTGCTGAGGCGCGGCTATCCCCTGAGGATTGGTAGGGGGCAGATGATGATTCTGTGGAACACCCAAGTTTGGCCGCGTCGACGGAGAGGGATCCGTGGCAGGCGATGAAGGGTTCGGCTGGTGTCCACGCGTGAACCCTCCAGGACCGTGCCAGTCAGGCCGTGACGTTCCAGGCGCGGGCTGAGGCATTCCACTCCTGGGACGGATGGCCGCGCCGGGAACAGCGGATGCTCCTGCTGCGGGCGTACCACCTACCGAACGCCAGCCTGCTCCGGGGACGATCGTCGCGTTTGGCTGCGTCGGAGGGATGCCCATGGATGGCCGCTGAGTGGCGGGGTCCACCGGGAAGTCCCTCCGCAGGCCAGCGCCGACGGCGCTTCCCTTTCCACCCTGAGGAGCTCCACCCAGACGGCGGAGCGGCGTTACTGGGCGACCGTTGAAGATCGCCGTCCGACCGTTGTCACGCACGCGTTCCGAGGCCGAGGCAAAGCCATTCCGAATCGGAACGAAGGGTCGCGGACGGAACTGCTCGCCAGGACGCGGTCTAAGACCATTGATGGGACCAATGACGGGTCGAACCGGCAGACGGTAACCCGGCGGGGAGCGGCGTATCCGCAGGCCCGCATTGCCGTAACCGCCGTATCCCCAGCCCGCGCCGAAGGTGTTGCAGCCCGCCGCCTGCCAGCCCCAGCCAAAGCCGTTCCAATAGTTCCAGTTTCCACAACGGAAGGGCGTCCATCCCCACGCGTACGACGAGGCCCAGACATATCCGGTCGGATAGTAGACCCAGCTTCCGTTACCGTAAGGGTCGAATCCCGAGGCATCCGCACCTGTGGGTTGCCAGACACGGCCTTCGCCGGGAAGGTCATACCAGTTGCCGTAGGCGTCGAGATCGGACCAGCCATAGCCTTGATTGCCCTCAAGGGGGACGCGTGCGTCGGTGCGCAGGTTTGCTTCATTCAGAGCATCCTGATCCCGATCCTCGTTCCAATGGTCCCAGGTCTGCTCCGGAACACCCTGTGAGAGAAAGTAGCGCGTGTTGTCGGTCTCATCTCCACGAAGCGTGTCGCCTCCCTTGAGAACTGCGGAAAATCCCCCCTGACGTGTCACAGAGACGGATCCCTGAAGCACACTGATCTCTGCCGGGAGGGCGTCCATGGCAACACGGAAGACGGCGTTTTCCTTTGGCGCTATCTGCTCGCCCGCAGCATCGACGAGATAGCTCGATGTTCCCGAGGCGCGGGTTTCGAAATAAAGGAGACCAGTAAGAGGCTGGAGCTGCGTCGACATGTTGTTCGAGTTATCGAAGTCCAGGGCGTTGAGCGAGATGGAGCTGTTGGGCGTCAGGCGCGCCACGCTGCCATCTTCAAACTCAATCTCCACCTGGCCATCGTCACCGGTGGCGATACGCTGCCCGGCAACGGCGGGCATATTCAACTGCACGGCAAAGCTCTGGCCATTTCCGTCCACGGTCACAGAACCGTGGATGAAGCTGATGCGGGCCGTGCGGACGGGAGGGCCGTCCTGCGTCTGCTGGTCGTCCTGAGAGAACAGAGGAAGCGCCAAGGCGAGCGTGAGCGGCAGCAACCAGAGATTTTTGATAGAACGCATGCGACTCTCCTCATGCGCGCTTACCCGGAGATTCGGGAAAAGCGCCAATCGCTTATCTTAGACCCAGAACGGAAAAGAAAGACACATAGGGCCGAGCGCCTAATTCGCCGCCAGTTCCAGCAGATGAACAGCCTTTGCGCGGACGCGATCCAGGACGTGCGGATCCGATGCGATGGAACGCAATGTCTCTGTGATGGATTCAAGCTCCAGAGCGCTTCCCTCGGCGGCCGCCTTGGAGAGGTTGATCATCTCCTTATCCAAACCAAGACGGTCGTAGCGGTGCAAACGGGCCAGCTCCGCGCCACTCTCCTGGGTAAAGGCAATCGCCTGTCCTATGTCCGCAATCTGAAGCAGGGGTTTGTTATCGCTGTAGTTGAAGACGCACGTCGCCGAGATACCATCCGCAGTAAAGGAAAGGGTCTTCATGCCCATATTGGCAAGATGCTTCGCCTTCGTCTCGCACGGCTGCATGGCATGGGAGGAACGAAGTAGTGCCTCCAGTCTGGTAGACGTCGCCGCAGACATGGTGAAGGTGGACGCGGGCGCAGGCAGAGCGTCTGCCCGACGGGCGGAGAAGACGGTGGTTCCGTCCGCGGAGCGCGCTATCTTCCACCACGGTAGAGTCAGACCGGGCCTTTCGAACTCCATCGACCACTCAAATCCAGAAGAGGGCGATGCTGCAGAAGGGGGCGATGCGCCGACAGGGACACTCTGCGAGAGGACAGGAACTGCCAGAAGGCAAAGGAGGACAAGACGCTTCATCGACCGCCCTGGAGCAGAAGCGTCTGCGCTGTGTGGATGTGGCAGATGGCGATGGCGAGCGCATCAGCGGCGTCGGCAGGCTCTGGCGCCTTTTCCAGATCGAGGAGACGAGCGACCATGAACTGCACCTGTTCTTTCGCAGCGAGGCCGTAGCCTACGACGGCAGATTTGATGGAGAGCGGAGCATACTCAGCGACATGCAAGCCGCAGCTTGCCGCAGCCAGCATAGCGACGCCGCGAACCTGGCCGAGCTTGAGGGCGGATTTGGCGTTGGCCGCGAAGAAGACATCTTCAATAGCTACGATCCCCGGTTCATACGCAAGGATCAGCCCCGTCAGATCGACGTAGACCTGTTGCAGACGCTCCGGGGTCTTGTCTTTCTTATTGAGCTTGATGGCTCCTGCGGCGATGGGCACGAGGCGCTGCCGGTTGCCGGAGTCGTCGACCTCGACGACTCCCCAGCCGGTGTACTCCGTTCCGCAGTCGATGCCGAAGACGCGCATAAGGTGAGTCTACGGAGTTCTGCCCCGGAGCGGTATAGCGAAAGAAGCTCTTCCGGTTGAAATTGGGGGGAGAGAAGCAGATCTCTCCGCTGCGCGACGGTGATGCTGTCGCTCCGGTCGAGATGACGAAGACCTTACCCCACACCACTACCGTCATTTCGACCGAACGCGAAGCGTGAGCGGAGAAATCTGCTTTGTTATGCGCGCAGGCGCATCCGATCGCGCTCCGCGCGATAACAACAGATCTCTCCGCTGCGCGACGGTGAAGCTGTCGCTCCGGTCGAGATGACATCGGGGCGACGCCGCGAATGGAAGGTCAGCGCGAGATTCCGTCCAGAGGAGAGCTTGCGGTAGCGTAGAGCTTGCGCGGCATGCGTCCGGCGAGAAACGCTTCGCGCCCGGCGATGACGGCGTGCTTCATTGCAGAGGCCATCCGCACAGGATCTGTCGCGGCTGCTACTGCCGAATTGACGAGGACAGCGTCATAGCCAAGCTCCATGGCAATCGCTGCATCCGAGGCCGTACCGATTCCGGCGTCGAGGATGAGCGGGACTTCCGTGATGAGCTCCCGCAGGATGCGGAGATTTGCCATGTTCTGCAGGCCGAGACCGGAGCCGATGGGAGAGCCAAGGGGCATCACCGCAGACGCACCGGCATCGATAAGACGTTTTGCAAACACAATATCGTCAGTGGTATAGGGAAGAACCTTAAAGCCTTCCTTCACTAGGACCTGGGTTGCTGTTAACGTTCCTGCTACGTCCGGGTAAAGCGTGCGCTGGTCTCCGATGACCTCGATCTTGACCCAGTCCGAGAGGCCGACTTCACGGCCTAGGCGCGCAGCACGAATGGCTTCTTCTCCGGTGTAACAGCCAGCGGTGTTGGGAAGCAGGAAGTATTTTGCGGGATCGATAAAGTCGAGGAGCGAGTCCTTGGTGCGGTCGAGTTCCACGCGACGAACGGCGACGGTAACCATCTCTGCGCCGCTGGCTTCAATGGCGGCTTGGGTTTCGGGACCGTCCTTGTACTTGCCTGTTCCTACGATGAGGCGGGATTGGAAGGTGCGACCGGCGATGACAAGGGGTTCGACGAGAGATTCCATAAGCTCCATTTTACGTGGCAAAAAAGAGAGACGGCCCGCGCCGGAAGGGCGAGGGCCGTCTGTCGGTGAACTGTGGAGATTGACCTGAGGCGTCCCCCTCTTGCGGGCGGCCTCGGCGGAGTCGAATAGCGATGATGGAGCTACTTCTGACCTGCCAGGACTGGAGCGGAACGCTCTAGGCCTCAGTCACCTCACGTGCTGTGGAACACAAGTTACTGTCAGATTTCATAGGCTTGGATCATCCTCCTTTCCCGTGTAAGAAAGACATTACGCCGGGGCGCCAGACGGGTCAAGGTGCGGTGAATGACTTGGCGTAATCTGCCGCAAGTGCATCCCGGCATAGCGGTTGACGCATCACAAGCGGTGCACTCAAGACTTCTCCTAAAGGACTTCTGCTATGAAACCAGCGACTATTATTGGAATTCTGCTCATCATTCTTGGCATCGTAGGATTCGCTCTCGGTGGCGTAACGTTTACCCACCAGAAAAAAGATGTGGACGCCGGTCCGATTCAGATCAGTCACGAATCGAAGAAGACTGTTCCCATTAACCCGATCCTCTCCGGTATCTCCCTGGTAGCCGGAATCGGCCTGGTGGTTGTAGGTTCACGCGGCAGGTAGCTTTCGACGCCTGCTTCCCCGGTGTGGGATGCAGGCGTTTGTGTGTTCGGAGAGAATAGTTCTACCGCATGCGATCTCTGTCTTTGATTTTCCTGCTCTCCGGAGGCCTGGTATTGGCCCAGGATTCGTCGACGCCGCCAGAGGCGACGTCGAAGTCGCCTGTCACGATGTTTCCCCACTCCGACAGCTCGCGATTCTACGCCGCCGGTCAGGCGAACATCATCTTCCAGGCGCATCCCCCGCTCCACTCGCCATACGAGTCAGTGAACAGCTTTGTCGGGCGCGGCGAATACAAGACTTCGCTGGTCGGAACCCTTTACCTGGCGATGCAACTGAAGAGGAGTCCGCGCTTCAATACGGACGTGATTGTGAACTTCGAAAGCGCGGGTGGACGTGGCATCTCACAGGCACTCGGCCTCGCTGGGTTTACGAATCTGGATGTGGTGCGGAACCCATCGCTTGGGTCGAAGCCTTACCTTGCGCGACTTTCGCTGCACCAGACGATCGGGCTTTCAAGCACGATGGTTGATAGCTCACGTACGACGTTCTCTCTGGCGACCAAGGTACCGGAGCGGCGGATTGAGATGCGGCTGGGCAAGCTGAGTCTGCCGGATTTCTTCGACATCAACGCCGTCGGAAGCGACGCGCACCTGCAGTTTCAGAACTGGACCGTCGATAATAACGGCGCATGGGATTACGCGGCAGACACAAGGGGTTATACGTACGCCGGAACCCTCGAGTACGACGACCATGACTTTTCAGCACGCTATGCTCTAGCCGCGATGCCGACGGTTGCGAATGGTATCGCGTACGACTGGGCCTTCCATCGCGCGAGCGGTCAAAACTTTGAGTTGGAATATAGGAAAGGTCTGTTCTCTCCACTGTTCAGAGAAGATCGCAAGGGCGTGATCCGCGTGCTCGGTTTCGTGAACCACGCGCACATGGGCAGTTATCGGGAGGCGAATATCGCTTTTCTGAATGGTACGGACGCGGCACCGGATATCTCGAAGCATGAGCACTTCGCTGCGGTGAAGTACGGTTTGGGGCTGAACCTGGAGCAGCAGGTGACGACCAATCTTCGCGGATTTATGCGTTTTGGATGGAATGAAGGTCAGAACGAGTCGTTCGCCTATACAGAGGTGGATCAGACGGTAGTCTTCGGGGCGGATTACGCGATGGCGGAACACAGACGTCCCAATGACAAGATCGGCCTGGCCTTCGTCTCGAATGCCATCAAGAAAGACCACCAGACCTACCTGAAGCTAGGAGGCAAAGGGTTTCTGCTTGGAGACGGAACTCTGAACTACGGGCGGGAGGATATCCTGGAGGCGTACTACAACACCCACACGTGGCGAGGGCTGTTCTTTGCCTTCGGCTCGCAGGGGATCTTTCATCCCGGCTATAACAGGGACCGTGGCCCGATCTGGGTACCCACGGTACGGGCTCACGTGGACTTTTAGGCCCACTATACTTTTCTTGTGGCAACTCTCTTTCTTGTTTCGGCGTTTGTCCTCGGTCTTCTGCTGGGTTCCTTTCTCAATGTCTGCATTGCACGGCTGCCTCGGCACGAGTCGATTGTCTCTCCGCGTTCGCGCTGCGGAAGCTGCGGCCACGCCATTCGCTGGTACGACAATGTTCCCCTGCTGAGTTACGCGGTGCTGAGAGGAAAGTGTCGCGATTGCGGCGGCCGGATCTCTCTGGTTTATCCGGCGGTGGAGCTGGTGACGGGAATATGGTTTGCAATGGCGGTCTATCTGGGCGCGGGAGCGTTGCAGATTGCCACGCTCTGGGCAGCAGGCTTCCTTCTGATCGGCCTGGCGGTGATGGACTGGCAGACGCAGTTGCTGCCGGACGGGTTCACACTGACCGGAATTTTGCTGGGCATGATGCTCGTCTGCACGCGAACGATCTTCCTCGGTCCGCATGAGGGGGATATTCTGCTGGCCAAGCACCATATCGAGCTGCGAGCGCCCGGCGCGACCCATGATGGTGGGAATATCTTCCTTACCGGGTCAGAGAGCCTGATCTACGGTCGCATGGCGGCAATCGTGGGGGCGTTTCTTCTGCTCTTTGCCATTCGCGCGCTCTATAAGCTGGTGCGGAAGCGCGATGGCATGGGCCTGGGAGATGCGAAGCTGCTGGCGATGATTGCGGCGTTCCTGGGGTTTGCACCTGCTCTCTTCGCCCTCTTTGTCGGAGTCTGCGGGGCGACTCTCTATGCCTTCCTGCTTCTGCTGCGCGGAAGGGCGAGCGGAGCTACGCGGATTGCTTTTGGGAGTTTTCTGGCTGTGGGTGGTATGGTGAGCGCACTGTATGGGGAGGCCGTCGTAGCTTGGTACACTTCTCTCCTTCGATGAAAAGCCTTCTCCTCTTTGCTCTGTTCTCCGCCGCGCTCTTTGCGCAGGCCCCGAAAGGAAAAACGATGCACGCCACGGGAAGTTTTGAGGTCAAGCTGACGCCCCAGCAGTCCACTTCGGAGACGACACCGGACCCGACGCGCGGGCGGATGTCTATCGACAAGCACTTTCACGGTGCGCTGGAGGGAACCTCTCTGGGCGAGATGCTTACCGGAGGGAACCCATCTGCAGGCTCCGCCGGGTATGTCGCCATTGAGCGAGTAACCGGCACCCTGGATGGGAAGACGGGCAGTTTTCTCCTGCAGCACTCCGGGACCATGCATGCCGGGGAGTTATCCCTGACGATTACGGTGATCCCTGGCTCGGGTACAGGAGAGCTGGTTGGCCTCTCAGGGTCGATGAGCATTGTCATGGAAGGCGGGAAGCATAGCTATAGTTTCCAGTACGCGCTTTCTTAGCGGGATCCTCAGGTTTGATGGATCGTGAACAAGAACCGGGGAAAACTGTAGCTCATTCGTGTTGATGATCGGCCGTTTCTTGACACTGACTTGATACGAACTAAAATCAGACGTGCGGCGTCAATTCCGGCGCCTCTTCAGTCGACAGCAAGGACCCGATGCAGAGCTATCCCTACCTCTGGAACTATCTTCCGCTTGTGATGCAGGTGCTTGTGGCCGTTGGGCTTGCAGGCGCGTTCGTGGCGATCAGCTTTGTCATTGGCAAGCATAAGAGGAACAAGACCAAGCTCGGAGCCTACGAGTGCGGCATGGACCCTGTGGGCGACGCTCGCGGGCGCTTCTCGGTACGGTTTTATATGGTGGCGATGCTCTTCATCCTGTTCGACGTGGAAGCGGTTTTTATGCTTCCCTGGGCAGTGATCTTTCGCAGGCTCCCTGCGATTACCGGCCAGCGCTTCTTCGGTTTCTGGGAGATGGTGGTTTATCTCGGATTTGTGGGTGTGGGATTGTTCTACGTCTGGAAGAAGGGCATTCTGGACTGGGCGGAAGACCGGGGTGACCTGTAATGGCTGAACCTCTTCTAACTCTCGATGCGGTCCGCGAGGGTATGCCTGCGAACCCGGCTTTCTTAGCGGTGGGCGCTATGGCGACCAAGGCGAAGTTTGACCGCAACGAACTCACGATCACTGTTCCACGCGAACAAATCGTAGCTGCGTGCAAGGCCGTCCAGGCTGCGGGTTACAACTTCTTTGAGACTGTCACTACGGTGGACTGGTATCCGAACGAGCCTCGTTTCGTGCTGGCGTACCACATCGTTTCAATGAAATTGAAGGAACGTATCCGTCTAGCGGTTGAAATCTCCGGTGAGAATCCTTCGGTGGATACGATTACACCCGTTTGGCCGTCTGCAAACTTTTATGAGCGTGAAGTCTACGACCTCTTCGGCATTCACTTCGCCGGTCACCCCAACCTGACGCGCATCATGATGCCGCTGGACTGGGAAGGTCATCCGCTTCGCAAGGATTACCCGGTGGAGGGATATCGCTAATGGCAGTCCTTACAAATCCCTTCGATACACCGGTCCTGAAGGCCCGCGATCCGCAGAACCCTTCCCTGGAAGAGGTTGCCGCAGACTCTGCGCGCAACAATCAGGATCCCGCTGGCGACCAGACGATGGTCCTGAATATGGGACCGCAGCATCCTTCGACTCACGGCGTGTTGCGCCTACTTCTGGAGATCGATGGCGAAGCGGTCATCTCCTGTTCTCCGGATATCGGTTATCTGCATACGGGTATCGAGAAGACCTGTGAGGCGAAGTTCTACCAGCAGGTGGTTCCTCTGACAGACCGCATCGACTATCTCTGTCCGATGACGAATAATCTGGCGTACTGCCTTGCAGTCGAGAAGCTTCTAGAGCTTGAGATTCCGGAGCGGGCGCAGACGCTGCGCGTTCTGATGAATGAGTTGACGCGCATCCAGTCCCACCTTGTTTGGTTGGGAACGCACGCGATGGATATCGGCGCGCTGACCGTGTTTCTGTACTGCTTTCGCGAGCGGGAAGAGATCCTGCGCATCTTTGAGGCGATCTCGGGCCAGCGCATGATGACGAGCTACTTCCGCATCGGCGGCCTGAGCATGGAACCGCCGATCGATTTCTGGGAGCGTACGCGCAAGTTCCTGAAGATCATGCCGGAGAAGATCAAGCAGTACGAAGATCTGCTCACGGGAAATCCGATCTGGTTCGGGCGTTTGAAGGGTGTTGGTTATCTCTCGCCCGAAGACGCGATTGCTCTGGGCGTCACTGGACCGCCGCTCCGTGCTTCGGGCGTGGACTGGGATCTTCGCCGCGACATGCCGTATTCGGGCTACGAAAAATATCAGTTCAAGGTGCCGGTTTCGAAGGCTGGCGATGTGTGGGCGCGATACGTCGTTCGCATGGAAGAGATGTACGAGTCGGTGAAGATCTGCGTTCAGGCGATGGATCGTATGCCTGAGGGCCGGATTGTGGCAGACGCGCCGAAGATCATTCTTCCCGACCGCGAACAGATGAAGACGCAGATGGAATCCTTAATCCATCACTTTAAGATTGTGACTGAAGGCTTTGCTGTTCCAGCGGGCCAGGTGTACCAGGCGGTGGAGTCTCCTCGTGGCGAGATGGGATACTACGTCGTGAGCGATGGTACGGCGAAGCCGTACCGTGTACATATGCGGAACCCCAGCTATGCGACACTCCAGGCGCTGGAGACGATGTGCAAAGGTAAGCTGCTGGCCGACGTTGTAGCAGTAATCGGGTCGATCGATATTGTGCTGGGCGAGATCGACCGGTAGTGGATGAGAAGTTACACCGCGAGATGTGGACTTCCTGGGCTTCATTGCTTCGCAGCTATGCTGCAGCCCATGGATTGAGCAGTACGCAGCACGCGGTGGTGGAAGTTTCAGAAGAACGCATCACCGTACGGCACGGTTTGAAGTGGATCAGCTTCACTTCGGCGGCGTACGAGAGCAGTGACGGAAGTATGGTTCCCTTCTCTCTAACGGAGAATGGCACCGCAGTTGTAGATGGGCTGGAAGATGAAATGGATTTAGCCGCCGAAAGGCTGGCACGGGAGATCATTGCAGCGTGAGTGTTATTGCCAACTCGATCTTTTCGCCGGAGACTGCGGCGCGCTTTGACCATCTGGTCACGATCTATCCTGTGCGCCGCTCTGCCCTGGTGCCGATGCTGCTCTACGCGCAGGATGAGATCGGCTATGTCTCGGACGCGGTGGTAGCGGAGATCGCGCAGCGGCTTGACCTTTTGGAACTGGATGTCCGCGGCGTGCTTTCGTACTACTCCATGCTGCGGACCAAGCCAGCGGGCAAGTACAACGTACAGGTCTGCACCAACATCTCCTGCATGCTGGTGGGTGGGTACGATCTTCTGGACCATTGCAAGGCGAAGCTGGGTATCGGACACAAGGGTGTAACGGCGGACGGGCTGTTTTCACTCGAAGAAGTGGAGTGCATTGGGGCCTGTTGCTGGGCTCCGGCGATCCAGGTGAACTACGACTTCCACGAGAATGTGACGAGCAGCAAGATGGACGCGATCCTGGAAGACTATGCCGCGGGACGCGGAAAGGACGTGAAGTAATGCCAGTCCTTGTTTCGCATCCCGATGAAGTCAAGATCCTCTCGCGCCGGTTTGGACAAGGCGCGGCAGAGATCGATAAGTACGTCGAACTGGACGGCTACAAGGCCGTGCAGAATGCCATTACGAACGGCCCCGAATGGGTGATCACGGAGATGAAGGCGAGCGGCCTGCGTGGTCGCGGCGGCGCAGGATTCCCGACGGGCATGAAGTGGAGCTTTGTCCCCAAGGTTTCGGAGAAGCCGAAGTACGTCCTTGTAAACGGCGATGAGTCGGAGCCCGGAACCTGCAAGGACCACGTCATATTTCTTCACGATCCGCATGCCGTGATCGAAGGCACGATGATCGCCGGCTTGGCGATCGGCGCGAAGATGGGCTTCATCTATCTGCGCGGAGAGTATCGCTATCTCCTGAAGATCGTGGAAAAGGCCGTAGCCGACGCGTACGCGAAGGGCTATCTCGGCAAGAATATCTTTGGCCATGAGGGTGTGGACTTCGACATTGTGACGCAGACGGGCGCGGGCGCGTACGAGGTCGGCGAAGAGTCGGCGCTGATGGAGTCGCTCGAAGGCAAGCGTGGTGTTCCGCGTATCAAGCCCCCCTTCCCTGCCATTGTTGGACTCTACGGCGGACCGACGGTGATCAACAACGCGGAGACGATTGCGTCCGCACCGCCGATTCTTCTGATGGGCGGCGAGGCGTATGCCAAGGTAGGCAGCGAACGCAACGGCGGAACGCGGCTCTTCGGTATCTCCGGCCATGTGAACAAGCCCGGCGTATATGAACTGCCCATGGGTTACTCGCTACGCAAGGCGATTTACGAAGTGGCTGGCGGGATCAAGGGCGGACGTGCGCTGAAGGCGGTGGTTCCCGGCGGCTCTTCTTGCCCTGTGCTTCTGCCGGAGGAGATCGATGTTGGCCTGGACTTCGACCAGATGGGCAAGGCTGGAACGATGCTTGGTTCGGGCGGAATCGTGGTGCTGGATGAGACGGTATCTATCGTCGAGTTTGCCCTGCGCACGATGAAGTTTTACCAGCATGAGTCCTGCGGCTGGTGCATTCCCTGCCGCGAAGGTACGGACTGGCTTCTGAAGACGTTGACGCGCTTTTACGACGGCGGCGGCAACAAGAAGGACATCAACAATATTCAATACCTCGCCGAGAACATGATGGGCCGTACCTTCTGCCCGTTGGGCGATGCTGCGGCGATGCCAACGCTTGGGTTTATTAAGAAGTTCCGTCATGAGTTCGAGGAGTATCTCGAAGGCAAGCGTACGGAGAAGCAGTTCATTACAGTGCAGGACCTTGTTGGAGCTGGACACTAATGGCAGACGTAACACTGACAGTTGACGGCCAGAAGATCACCGCACCCGCGGGGACCCTGCTGATTGATGCCTGCAAGAACGCGGGTATACAGATTCCCGCGTTCTGCTACTACCCTGGACTCTCGCTGCAGGCGGCTTGCCGCATGTGCGTGGTCCGCATCGAGAAGGTGCCGAAGCTGGCGACGGCCTGCACCACAACGGTCGCAGAGGGCATGGTCGTCCAGTCCGAGACCCCGGAGATTGCGCAGGCGCGCAAAGCGACGATTCAACTGCTGCTTGGAAATCATCCGCTGGACTGCCCTGTCTGCGATGCGGGCGGCGAGTGCGAACTGCAGGACATGACCTTCAAGTACGGCGCGGCGGAGAGTTTCTACACCGAACCGAAGAATCATCGTGAGGAGCAGAAGTGGTCGCCGACGGTGTACTTCGACCGTCCGCGCTGCATTCTCTGCTACCGCTGCGTGCGTATGTGCGGCGAAGGTATGGATGTCTTCGCCTTGGGCATTCAGAACCGCGGGTCGTCTGCCGTCATCGCACCGAACATTCCCATGACGCAGAGCGACAACGGCATGCAGGCGCTCGACTGCGAAGAGTGCGGCATGTGCATCGATGCCTGCCCCGTAGGCGCGTTGACTTCGGACAGCTATCGCTACAAGACCCGCCCGTGGGAGATGAACCACGTGGCCACCGTCTGCACGCACTGCGGCGACGGTTGCAAGACGACACTCGGCGTCCGCTCTACCATGGACGGTGCGGAGATCATGCGCGGCGATAACCGCGACAAGAGCGGCATGAACAACGACTTCCTCTGCGCGAAGGGCCGGTATGGCTTCGACTTCGCCAATCGCGAAGACCGCATCACGCAGCCGCTGGTTCGCCAGGCTGACGGAACGCACAAGGCTGTGAGCTGGGAAGAGGCTCTGACGCTGGTGGGTAGCAAGCTTCGTTCGATCCGCGATGCAAAGGGTGGACAGAGCATCGGCGTGATCGGATCGAACCGGATTACGAACGAGGAAGCCTACCTTCTGCAGAAGTTTGCCCGCTCAGTTCTGGGAACGGCGAACATCGATCATCATCGGACGGCGGACTATGTAGCCTTTGCAGAATCGCTGGCGGGAACAACGAACCGGGTCGCTTCGCAGCGCGATGTGGTGAGCGCACCTGCAGTGCTTCTGATCGGTGGCGATCCTACCAACGAGAATCCGCTTACGGCATGGAATCTGCGCACGAACGTTCGTTTGAACAACGCGCGGGTCTACGTTGCGAATCATGAGGCCATCAAACTGCGCCGCCAGGCGAAGAGCTTCCTGCAGATCGCACCGTTTGGCTACGGCGCTCTGGCGAGTTTCCTTTCGGGCGATGAGACGGCTTCTTCCTCGGTTGCCTCGAATGGAGATTCGCTCAAGGCCTTCCGCGAGGCTGTGGCCGCCGAGGCTTCCCTGGTTGTCCTGATTGGCTCCGAGATGCGCGGCCAGGACCTGAAGACGCTCGTGGCTTCTCTTCCAAACGCAAAGTTCGCCTTGCTCTCGGACTACGTCAATTCGCACGGCGCTGCTGATATGGGACTGCTGCCTGACGTCCTGCCAGGCTATGAGCCTTTGGGCAGGGCGAGCAGCTTCGCCACGGAGTACGGAGAGCGGTTTCCGCAGACGCATGGTTTGGATCTTCTGGCCATGTTCGATGCGGCGCAGGCGGGAAATCTCGACGCGCTCTATATCGTAGGTGCGAACCCGGTCTCGCGCTATGCTGTGGACCGCGCTGCGCTCAAGAATACTTTCCTCGTCGTACATGAGATGTTCCTGACGGAGACGGCTCTGCTGGCCGATGTCATCCTGCCCGCTGCGAACCTTTACGAGAAATCGGGTTCGGTCACGAACAGCTATGGCGACCTTCAGCTTGTCTCCAAGGCGGGCGACCGTGCCGGTGTTCGCTCTGACTTCGAACTAATCGTGCGCGTTGCCGACAAGATGGGCGCGGACGTGAAGAAGCTGGTTCCCTTCGGCAAGAATCCCGGTCTGCGTGCGGATCTGGGACAGACGCGCGGAGCCCAGTCCGGCGAGGCAGATCGGCATGCCGTCTGGCTCTCGGCAAACAACCTGGAGCCAAAGCTCTCTCCGTTCGATCCCTTCGCCATTCTGGACGAGATCCAGAGAATGGTGCCGGGATACGATCTGCGCCGTCTGCAGCTTCTCTCCAGCAACGACCAACATCTTTCCACCGTTGCCCAGCCCGGATCGCAGCTCGTACAGATCGACACGACGCATCAGCGACGCGACCTTGTCCTTCCGGCGAAGGACACATTGTTTACCTCAGGAACGCTGGGCCGTTATTCTCCGAAGCTCACGGAACTTGCCGGACGCTACAGCAAGATGACCCACGAACATACCCAAACGGCGGCCGACTAATGACTTTCATTAAGGACAACGAGACCGAGTGAATCACCTGACGCCATTCCAGACCTACTTCCTGATTACCCTGCTGAAGCTGGTCGTCGTGCTCGTGCTGACTCTGACGGCGGTAGCCTATACCGTTCTTCTGGAGCGCAAGGTGCTGGGCCGCATTCAGAATCGGTGGGGACCCTCGCGCGTGGGGCCGTTCGGTCTACTGCAGCCACTGGCGGACGGAATCAAGCTCTTCCTTAAAGAAGATCTGATGCCGCTGGCGGTGGAGCGTCCGCTCTTTGTGCTGGCACCTGTCATCGCTCTTGGTTGCGCTCTCATCTCGATCGCAGTGGTTCCCTTCGGCGCGCTCACAACGGTTAAGGGCGTCGATATCTTCCAGGTATCCGATATCAATATCGGCCTGCTGGTCGTACTGGGCATTACGTCGATCGGCGTTTACGGCATCGCGCTCTCTGGATGGAGCTCGAACAACAAGTACTCGCTGCTCGGATCGCTACGCGCTACGGCGCAGATGATCAGCTATGAGCTGGCGCTTGGACTTTCGCTGGTGGGTTGCGTGATGCGTTCGCAGTCGCTTCGTCTGCGCGACATTGTGGATTCGCAATCTGCACATGGCATGCGGTCGTGGAATATTATCGGCGGCCTGCAGATCGTCGGTTTTTTTATCTACCTGATGGCCGCCTACGCAGAGACGAATCGCGCTCCCTTCGATCTACCTGAAGCCGAGTCCGAATTGGTGGCGGGATATCATACGGAGTATTCCTCCATGAAGTTTGCGATGTTCTTCATGGCCGAGTACGCCAACATGATCACGGTTGCCTGCGTGGCAACGCTGCTCTTCTTCGGCGGAGCGAGTTCCCCCTTTGGGCACCTGATCCCCGACTTCGGCCCAGCCATTCTTCAGGCGGTCCTACCAATCTTCTGGTTTGTTTTCAAAGTTCTTTGCTTCCTGTTTCTCTATATCTGGGTGCGCGGAACTTTGCCGCGTTTCCGGTATGACCAGCTCATGAGTTTTGGATGGAAGTTTCTGCTTCCGCTGGCGATGGCAAATATTCTGGTCACGGCGCTCGTTCTCGCAATCCACGGATAGCGACTTATTCACGCGGTACTTAACTCGTCTCGAATCGCTGTAGCGTTTGAAGGATTTATCAGCCGATGCAACTTGTGCTGTTTCTCATCTTCGCCGTGCTGTGTGTCGCTGGAGCCTTGAACCTGCTCTTTCAGCGACACCCCATCAACTCCGCCCTCTCGCTGGTGGTGGTGATGATGTCGCTCGCCGTCATCTATTGGACGCTGGGTGCTGAGTTTCTGGCTGCGGCCCAGGTGATCGTATACGCCGGTGCCGTCATGGTTTTGTTTGTCTTTGTCGTCATGCTGCTGAACGCGGGCGAAGAAGAGCGGACCACGGGCAGCCGCGCTGCGTACATTGCCGGCATCCCCGGTGTGGCCGCGATCCTGGCCCTGCTGACCTACATCTTCATGCATGAGCGAGCAGCGCTTGGCGATGCCACGCTGGGCGGATCGTTGAATCACACCACGTCGAATATCACGGAGATCTCGCGTGTGCTCTTCACCGAGCTCCTTCTGCCGTTCGAGGTCACGAGCATCCTGATTCTAGTCGCCATTCTTGGAGCTGTGGTTCTGGCAAGGAAGGAGCAGTAGATGGTTCCCATTGCGTACTACCTTATCCTCGCTGCCGTCCTCTTCTGCATCGGCATTGGCTCATTCCTGATCAAGCGCAACATCATCACGATCTTCATGTCGATCGAGCTGATGCTGAACGCTGTGAATCTGACGTTTGTCGCCTTCGCCCATCAGTGGAAGCTGGTGCACGGCCAGATCTTCGTCTTTTTTGTGATGGTTGTGGCCGCGGCGGAGGCTGCGGTGGGTCTCGCCATCATTATTGCTATCTTCCGTGCGCGGCAAACCCTCAACGTTGACCAGATCAACCTGATGAAGAACTAAGGACGAGCCGAAACGATGTCTCCTCAATACCTCTGGTTCATACCGCTGCTTCCCTTCCTGGGTTTCCTGGTCAACGGGACCGTGGGCCGCAGACTTCCTCGCGCCGCGGTGGCGGGAGTAGCTTTGCTCTTTACCGGCTTGTCCGCCGCGCTGGTGGCGTGGCTTTGGGTCACGATGAAGGCCGCAGGCGCTCCGCTCTCGATGAGTGTCGCTTCGCGTCCCTGGATCTCCGTCCCCGGGTTCCATGTGGACTTCGCCTTTGCCGTCGACCATCTCACGCTGATCATGCTCGGCGTGGTGACGGGTGTGGGATTTCTGATTCACCTGTACTCCGTTGGCTATATGGCGCACGAAGAAGGCTACTGGCGCTTCTTTGCTTACCTGAACCTGTTCATGTTCTTCATGCTCGTGCTGGTGCTGGCCGAGAGCTTCCTCCTGCTCTTCGTAGGCTGGGAGGGCGTGGGCCTGGCGTCGTATCTTCTGATCGGCTTCTACTTCACGAAGGACTCTGCTTCGAACGCAGGCAAGAAGGCTTTTGTCGTGAACCGCATTGGCGACTTCGGATTCCTTCTGGCCATGTTCCTGACGATCGCGCACTTCGGCACGCTGAGCTTCGCTCGCGTCTTCGCACAGATCACAGCACAGCCGGAGTTGCACGGCGGATTTTTGACTGCCATTGCTCTGTTGCTGGTGGTCGGTGCTGCTGGTAAATCGGCGCAGATTCCGCTGTATGTCTGGCTGCCGGATGCCATGGAAGGGCCGACGCCGGTCTCCGCACTGATCCATGCTGCAACGATGGTGACTGCCGGCATTTACATGGTGGCGCGCTCGCACGTGTTGTTCGACCGCTCTCCGCTAGCGCTGAGCGTTGTAGCTGTGATCGGCGCTGCGACGGCGATCTTCGCGGCTTGCATCGGCTTGGTGCAGAACGATATCAAGCGCGTTTTGGCTTATTCCACCGTCTCGCAGCTTGGATACATGTTCTTGGGTTGCGGCGTCGCGGCGTACTCGGCTGCGGTCTTCCATCTGATGACGCACGCGTTCTTCAAGGCACTGCTCTTCCTTGCTGCCGGGTCGGTGATCCACGCCCTCAGTGGCGAGCAGGACATGCGCGTGATGGGCGGTCTGCGCAAGCGTATTCCCGTGACGTTCTGGACGATGACCGTGGCGGTCTTTGCGATTGCGGGCTTCTGGCCTTTTGCCGGTTTCTTCTCGAAGGACGAGATCCTGTATCAGACCTTCGCTTCGAATAACCCACTGGCGAAGGTGCTCTGGGCAGTAGGCGTGATCACCGCCGGTCTCACCAGCTTTTACATGTTCCGTCTCTGGTTCAAAACCTTCTTCGGTGCGGAGCGCTTCGATGAGGCCCACCTGGGCCAAACCACTCCCGCCGCGCATTCGGATGCCCATTCCGCGGGACATGATGAAGGACAAGCAGGTCACTCGCACGGCGTGCACGAATCGCCGTGGGTCATGCTGGCACCGCTTGTTGTGCTCGCTCTTCTATCGATCGTCGGCGGCTGGGTCGGAAATCCTGAAGCGCTTGGCGGACACAACGAGATTCAGCACTTCCTCGACCCTGTGTTTGCTTCGACCTCCCATGCAGAGGCTTCGGTTAATGCGGACGAGGTATCCCACAGGCTTGAGCGTGGCCTTGCCGCAGTCTCACTACTCGCCGCGGCCATCGGCTTTGGTTTCGCTTATCTCTTCTACTATCGCAAGCCTGGAACTCTGGGGGCGAAGTCCGCAAACTCGGGCTTGTACCGTCTTGTTTCCAACAAGTTTTACGTCGATGAACTCTATCACTTCGCGATTGTGAAGCCGCTTGAAATCGGCTCACGGTTCCTGCTCGAAGATATAGTTGAGCGCGGTGTCGTAAATGGCTCAGCACGCGTGCTTGCCTTCGTCACGCGGGGCGGCTCGAACCTGACGCAACGCATGCAATCAGGAAACATTCGTTCTTATGCGGGCTGGCTTGCTGCCGGCGCCGCCGTCGTCCTTTTCATCATGGCCGTAACCAGCCTGCACCTGCGCTAGAGAGAACACAGAGACCATGCAGCAGTTTGATCCAATTATCCTCTCGCTGATCCTTATCACGCCGCTGGCGGGTGCGGTGCTGTTGGCCGTTCTCCCTGACCGCGGACGATTGCAGCAGACCGTCGCACTCATCGTCACACTGATCACCTTCGGCCTTACGCTCCATCTCCCCGCTCACTGGCACGCGCTGGCTTCAGGCCAGTTCGCCTTCGACCAGGACCTTCCGTGGATTGCTTCGCCCGCTATCCGCTATCACCTCGGCGTAGACGGTCTATCGATGTGGCTCGTCGTGCTCTCCGGTCTGCTGGCCCCGCTCGGTGTTCTTGCCAGCTGGAACGCCATCGGTTCGCGCAAGAAGCTCTTCTACACACTCTTTCTTCTGCAGCAGGTCGCCATGTTCGGCGTCTTCGTCTCGCTGGACCTCTTCCTCTACTACGCCTTCTGGGAGCTGGCGTTGGTGCCGATGACGATCCTCATCGCTACCTTTGGCCGCACGGAAAAGCGCAAGCGTTCGGCGATCAAGTATTTCCTGTATGCCTTCATCCCTTCGGCGATCCTGCTGGTCGGCATCCTCTGGCTGTACACGGTCACAGGAACGATGGATGTTCCCACGCTGACCCACATGGCGGCCGCACACCAGATTCCCGGCTCCACGCAGGCGCTCTGGCTCGCCTCCCTGGCGTTCCTCATTGCCTTTGCGGTCAAGGTGCCGATCTTCCCCCTGCACGGCTGGCTTGCGGATGCGATCTCTGAGTCCCCTACGGCGACCGTGATGGTGCTGGCTGGAAAGCTTGGCCTCTACTCCATCCTGCGCTTCTCCTTTGGCATCTTCCCCGAGCAGTCGCATCGGATTGCACCGCTGCTGATTGTGCTTGGAGCCGTTGGTATTGTGTACGGTTCGCTCATCGCGTTGCTCTCAAACGATCTCAAGCGGCTTGCGTCCTATTCGACCCTCGCCCATCTCAGCTTCATTACGTTGGGCATCTTCAGCTTCACCGCTTCCGGTCTCGACGGCGGCATGTACCAGATTCTGAACCACGGCATCTCCGGCGGAGCAATGTTTCTTCTGATGGGATTCCTATATGAGCGCTACGGAACCTACGACATGCGCCAACTGGGTGGTATCGCGCAGACCCTGCCATGGATGGTGACGCTCTTCGTGATCACTGCCCTGTCGAATGCTGGCCTGCCAATGTTGAACTCGTTCGTGGGTGAGTTTCTGATCCTCTCCGGCTCCGCGCAGAGCGTGCTGACAGAGCATGCGATGCTCTGGACAACGATTGCTACGACGGGCGTCATCCTCTCCGCGGCGTATCTGCTCACGATGATTCAGAGAACGTTTTACGGCAGCTTCGGAACGCGGTCCGGTGAACTCTCCGGCTCGCTCCGCCCGTTGGACATTACATCGCGCGAACACCTTGCGTTGTGGCCGCTGGTGATTCTCTTCGTTGTGATGGGATTGGCCTCGCCCCTCTTCATGAAGGCGCTGGATCCGATCGCAGCTGCCTTTGCAACAACCCCGGTGAATCCGGGAGCTAATACGATTCTGCGCGTGGAAGCCGAAACTTCCGGCCCTTCGACGGCGGCACAGACTGGAGTACAGCGCTAGATGCCTCTGTCTTCGAACATCCTCACACTGCTTCCCGAATACATTCTTGTGGTCGCGGGCGTCCTCGTGATGCTCGCCGAGCCGTTCTTCAAGGACGACGATTCGCGAGCCCCCCTCGGCTGGCTCGCCATCCTTGGTACCGCCGGCTCTGGTGTCGCTGCCTTTTATCAGTCGCGCTTCCTTGCCGCGAACGGCGCTCTGCATGCCTTCTCTGGAACGATGGTTGCCGACAACTTTTCTGTCTTCTTCCATCTACTGATCGCGGCGACCGTACTCGTGACGTTGCTAGGATCGATGGACTACTTCCGGGGCCACGCCACGCACGCGGGGGAGTACTTCGCCCTGGTGCTCTTTGGAGCGACCGGCATGATGCTGATGACCTCCGCGAACGAGTTGCTGATGGTCTTCATCGGCCTGGAGATCTCTTCGATCTCGACGTATATTCTTGCTGGCTTCCGCAAAGGCAAGATCACGGCGTCAGAGAGCGCGATCAAGTACTTCCTCCTGGGATCGTTCGCTACGGCGTTCTTCCTCTACGGCATCGCGTTGACCTTTGGAGCGACAGGAACCACCTCGATCCCTGCCATCGCTGCCGGACTCGCCGTGACACGGACGCCTATGCTGGCGCTCACCGCGATTGGAATGATCGTCATCGGCCTGGGCTTCAAGGTGTCTGCGGCCCCGTTCCACGTATGGACGCCGGATGTCTATCAAGGCGCACCTGCTCCCGTTGTGGCGATGATGTCGACCGCACCTAAAGCCGCTGCTTTCGCAGTTTTGCTGCGCGTTCTTCTGACCGGCTTCCCGGCTTACGAGGCACGTTGGGCGCTTATGCTCTGGGTGATCGCTGCGCTTTCGATGACGATCGGCAACCTGGGCGCCCTGTTGCAGAAGGACGTCAAGCGGATGCTGGCGTACTCCTCGATCGCACATGCTGGGTATCTGCTTGTGGCTTTCAGTTCCCTTCCCGCCGATGCAGTCTCTAATGCAGCCTTCTACATTGCGGCGTACTCTGCGATGAACGTCGGTGCCTTCCTGGTGTTGACACAGGTCTCTGGCTTTTCGGAAGAGACGCGCACGCGGAGTGACTTCGCAGGTCTGGCCAAGCGTCGTCCTGTGATGGCGGGGCTGCTCTCGTTCTTCCTTTTGTCCATGATCGGCATCCCGTTCACCGCTGGCTTCTTCGCGAAGTTCTACGTCTTCGCCGGTGCCTTCCACGCAGGTCATACCGCCCTGGTTATCGTGGGTCTTGTAAACTCCGGTGTCGCCTGCTTTTACTACCTGCGGTTGATTCTTTCTCTCTACAGCGAGCCGGATGCAGATCGTGTTGAGGAGCCCTCTTACCAGAAGGTTTCCATCTCTGCGTCCATCGCCCTCGGTGCCTGCTCCGTCGCGGTGCTCGCCCTTGGCATCATGCCAGGGCGCATCGTGGCTCGCGCTGGACGTGCGGCGACGTCGATTGCGGAGAAGACTGTCACGCTCCCAAACATCCCTTGCGGCCAGCCCGATTCGAAGTGCCAGGAAACTCGCTAATAGCAGGAGAATTCGTTCTGAAGATGATGCCCTCGCTTCGGCGAAGGCATCTTTGTGGCGATAGCATCCTCAGGCGGTCGTCAATCTGTATGTCATCCCTCGATGCCTCGATGCTCAGTTTCGCATCCCACATATCTCCTGACGCAGAAAGGCCCTCACCGAAGCGAGGGCCTTATCTTTGCTACCAGGAAACTAGGGCTTGACCTTCAGGAAGATGATGACGAAGGTGAAGAGAGCGAGGGATTCGATGAACGCCAGCCCAAGGATGAGGAAGGTGAAGATGCCAGGGCGAGCGCCGGGGTTGCGGGCGAGCGCTTCAGCAGCAGACGCGGTTGCCTTGCCCTGTGCGAGACCGCAGAGACCGGCAGCGAGCGCCATGCCGAGACCGGCAGCGATGTACAGCATGCCCTGCGAGCTGGCGTTGGCTGCTTCCTGAGCGTAGACGGGCGACGCCAGCAGAAGAGCGGCGGCGGCCATGAAGAAGTATTGAAGCTTGCGCATTGTGTTTCTCCTACCTCTGAAATTTCCGGTTGCAGTGGGTGGTTGAGGCTCACCGTGCTGGCCCCCTCACGCTGCTACCCGGTCCTGCCCGCACACGGCCAGAGGCCATCCGTGTGCGTCAAACCTGGTGAAACACGGCTCTCTAGTGCTCGTGCGAGACGGCGAGTGAGAGATAAACCGTTGCCAGAAGCATAAAGACATACGCTTGGATCGCTGCCACGCCGAGATGCAGGCCGAGGAAGACCAGCGGAATACCGATCGGCACCAGCGAGAAGAAGGCCAGCGTGAGCAGATCGCCCGCAAGCATATTTGCCCAGAGACGGACGGTGAGCGAGAGGACGCGGGCGAAGTGCGAGACGATCTCGATCAGGAGCATCAGGGGCGAGAGCCACCAGACAGGACCGAGGAACTGCTTGACGTACCCGCCACCGTTCTCCCGGATGCCGTGATAGTGGTAGTAAGCGAAGGTGGCAATCGCCAGTCCGAGCGGCACTACGACGTTCGCCGTGGGCGATTCCAGACCCGGGACAAGACCGAGCAGGTTCGACAGAAGGATGAAGAGGAAGATCGCCGTCAGATAGCCGGTGAAGCGCTCATGGCCGTGGCCGATAATGCTCTCGCCCTGGCCTGAGACGAACTCGTGGGTCATCTCCGCGATCTGCTGTGCCGGTCCGGGCTTCTCCACGCTCAACGTCATCCGAACGATGACGAAGTAGGTGAGAAGAATCGCCATAACGATCAGTTCCATCGCGACGGCGTTGGAGATCGGGGCTTCGGGATAAACGGGCTGCACGTGTACCGCGCGAAGCAGAGCATCGACGGGCGCGGCGAAGTGGCGATTCAGGAACTGTGTCAACAAAAGTTGTTCAGGCATAAGTAAAAGGTCTCGAAGCGGCTCTTAGATTGTACCCGCGCGAAGCAGCCTGACCCCCTCGAACGTGAGCGCAAAGATGCCCATCGCGAGGCCTGCAGCAAGCGCAAAAACAGAGCCTTCCAGATACTTAAGACTAACATACAGAACGACCAGGGTCAGGCCGAGCCGCATGAAGAACATGACGAGGATCGGCGCCATCGAAGGGCTCTTGCCCTCCTGATTTTCGAGGTCCATGCGCAGGGCAATGGCGCTCATCAGGCGACGCCACTCCCACAGACCGCTGCCACTGATGGCTGCGCCGATGAGCGCGAGGAGAGCGGACTGCCAGCCGGATTTCCACCAGAAGATGGGCACGGCTACCACGATTAGGATGGCAACCAGCCGAATGGCGCGGGCGATGGTGTCTTCAAAGTGCTTGTCGGTGTAGTCCACGGCTAGTCGGGGTCTTTCATGAAGCGCTTTGCGGTCGTGATGATCTGAATAAATCCTGCCGCCGCACCGATGAGGATGCCGAAGATACCGATCCAGGTGGTGTGGAAGTGACGGTCCGCCCAGCTGCCAAGGAGCCAGCCGATGACACACCCCGCTGGAAGCGCTATGGCGAGCTGAATCATGGATTCGGCTTTGACGAGATCGCCGAGCGCGCCCTTGGGTTTGCCGGGTTGGGGTTTCGGGTTGCTCATGGCAGAACCTAATGGTATCGCGTGGGGCGGGATGCGGCTTTGCAGATCGATAAGATCTCTTTTGTCATCCCATAGCGGAGATTAGCGGAACATGGGGCACCCCGTGTTCGCTCTCTTAGAGATCCGGTTTGTGCGCTCCGCGCGACCCTACCCTTTCCCAAAGAACGCGGAAGAATGGGGCACGTGGGGTTTATCAAGGCAAGGTGGATATACTTGGCTTTTGCGCGGAATCCGTCCGCTTTGAAGGTCTCCAGTTGTTCGAATCGAAGTTTGAAGAAGAGATGTTTGAGCTGCGGCAACAGAAGCTGCAGCAGATTGCCGCGCTGGGGGTCGAGGGCGGCCTGAGCCCGGCTGCGGCCAGCTATCCCAATGGATTTACCTGCACGGCCACGTTGCCCGAGGTGCGCGCGCAGTATGACGGCGAGAGCGGCGAGGCGCTGGAGTCTTCGAAGCCGGAAGTAGCCGTTGCGGGACGCATCATGGCGATCCGTGCGCAGGGGAAAGCGGGCTTTGCGCAGCTACAGCAGAGCGGCGTTCGTCTGCAGATCTACGTGCGACAGGACGCGGTGGGCGAACGCGCCTATGCGATGTACAAGCTGATGGATCTGGGCGACCACATCGGCGTGAAGGGCTACCTCTTTCGCACACGGACCAATGAACTCAGTGTCCACGTCACGGAGCTCACGTTTCTCTCGAAGGCGATGCTGCCGCTGCCGGACAAGTTCCATGGCCTGGAGGATGTGGAGCTGCGCTATCGGCAGAGGTATGTCGATCTCTTCTCGGACACGGGCGACTTTGAAGGCGAGGGAGAAGAGGCGAAGCAGACGCGGCTTCCCTCGCGCGATGTCTTTGTGAAGCGCGCTGCGATCCTGCGTGCGCTTCGGAAGTTCTTCGATGGCCGTGGCTATGTCGAGGTCGAAACTCCGATGATGCAGCCCATTGCGGGCGGAGCGGCGGCGCGTCCGTTTACGACATATCACAATGCGCTGGATCTTGATCTGTTTCTGCGCATCGCACCGGAACTCTATCTGAAGAGACTCGTGGTTGGCGGTATGGATCGCGTCTATGAGATCAACCGCAACTTCCGCAATGAAGGTGTTTCGACGCGGCACAATCCAGAGTTCACCATGCTGGAGTTTTACCAGGCGTATGCGAACTATCACGATCTGATGCAGATCACGGAGGAGCTTATCTCCTTCGTTGCGCTGGAAGTGAATGGCACGGCCCTTACGAACTTCGGTGGCCACGAGATCGATCTCGGCAAGTGGACGAAGTTGAGCATGCGGGAAGCGATTGTGAAGTGGTGGCCGGAGAGTGCAGGCGCGGCTCCGGAACAGGGAGACTTTGCGCATCCTGCAAAAATCGATGCGATGGTAACGAGCCTGCGGGCGAACGGTTTCAGTATGCCGTACGTACCTGCAGATCCGCTGGGCAAGACCATCGCCACCATCTTCGAGACGATTGCGGAAGAGCACCTGATCCAACCGACGATCATCTACGACTTCCCTCTAGCTGTCAGTCCGTTGAGCAAAGTGAAGCCGGATGAGCCGGAGTGGGTGGAGCGCTTTGAGTTTTATATCGGTGGCTTCGAAGTCGGGAATGCCTTCAGCGAGTTGAACGATCCGGTGGATCAGCGTGCGCGCTTCGAGGCGCAGCTTGGCGAGCGCGAACGCGGCGACGACGAGGCGCACCAGATGGATGCGGACTACGTGCGTGCGCTGGCTTACGGACTGCCTCCTACTGGGGGCGAGGGCATCGGGATCGATCGCTTGACGATGGTGTTGACGGGGGCGAAGTCGATTCGCGATGTCATCCTGTTCCCTCTTTTGAGACCACAGGCCAAGGAATTTTTGACCGCGAGCGAGGAAGAGCCGGGGTCGGCCCAGTGAAGATTCTTTTTGTCGGCGACGTCTTTGGCTCCGCCGGGCGGAAGATTGTGGCGGAGCACGTTGGGCATGTCGTCGAAACGCATGAGATCGACCTTCTCATCATCAACGGCGAGAACGCTGCGGGCGGATTTGGGATTACGCCTTCTATTGCGGACGATCTCTTTGACCTGGGTGCGCATGTCATCACGACGGGCAATCACTTCTGGGACAAGCGCGAACTTCTCGATTACCTGAAGGTTCCTGCGGATTCGCACGGACGTCCCCGGCGGATTCTTCGACCGGTGAACTATCCGCCGACGACTGCAGGCTACGGCGTCTATGAGGGCGAACTGCCTACGGGACAGACCTATGCCGTGATCAATCTGCAGGGGCGCGTCTTCATGGCTTCCAACGACGACCCCTTCCGCAAGATCGATGAGATTTTGAAGACGATTACGGCCAAGGTGATCTTCGTCGATTTTCATGCGGAGGCCACGAGCGAGAAGGTCGCGATGGGGTGGCATCTCGACGGGCGCGTGACGGCGATTGTCGGGACGCATACGCATATCCCAACGGCCGACGAGCGTGTGCTGCCTGGCGGGACGGCGTATCAGACCGACGTCGGTATGAGCGGACCTTATGATTCCGTGATCGGTGTGGAGACGGATCTGGTGCTGCATCGCTTCCTGACGGGCATGCCTGGGAAGTTCGAGCCCGCGAAGGGCAATCCGAAGATGTGTGCCCTGGTGGTGGAGTGCGATGGCGGCACCGGTAAGGCTCTGCGTGTGCAACGGATTATGTTGGGGGAGTAGTGGGGCGCTTCGCGCATTACACCCATCGCAAAGGACGCGATGTGCGGGGCACCCGATTTGTGGCGATATTAAAAAGGTAAAGGGCAGCCCGAGGGCTGCCCTTTTTACTGCGAGCGCAATGTTTAACGCTTGCGGGTTGTGGAGCGACGAGCTGGAGCAGCAGCCTTCGGCTTCGCTACGGGCTCACCGCCAGTCATGTTGATCATGAGCGGATTCTGCGTGTAGGAGTCGAAGGTACCTGTCAGTTCGATGGTCGAACCGACTGCGGGAACCGTCTTGAGAGGCTCCTTCATCGCGAAGGTGAAGTCAGCCTTGGTTCCCTGCTTCGCATCGTCTGAAACAGCGAGAGCGACGGAAGAATCGGTTGCCGAGATGACCGTGCCGGAGATGCGGACTTCCTTGCCCTTGACGGGAGCGAAGACCTTGTCTGCCTGCTCGGGCTTGCCGTTGGTGATGATGAACTCACGATCGGCAAGAGCGAGCGTATCCAGGTTCGGCGTGCTGGCCAGAGTTTGGTCGACGTAGTCCTGCGGTGTGGGAGCCGGCTTGATGACCAACGTGTCAGGAACGAAGAGGTTGGCGGCCGCTGCGGTCTTCACAGCGTCGTAGCCTTCTTCGTTTCCGTGGTACTTCTTGTAGCAATAAGTGGCCAGGGGCTGGAAGGTGGGCTTGAACTGGTCGGGTGCGAAGTTCGCCGTACGCGTCGCGTAGAAGGTGCACTTCACGAGGTCCGGGGGAGTTGCGCCGTAGTAGGCCTGCGCCAAAAAGAAGGTGTCCTGAAGAATCGGGCCAGGAGTCTGAGTCTGTTCAATCGGAACGGCCTTCAACTCGGACTCGTAGGCAGAGATGGCCGTCGGAGAGTCCTTGCGGGTGAGCGCGTCGATACCGATCGCGGAGTAGAAGTAGGGATTGACGGACTTCTGGATGGCAGCAAAATCAGCATCCGACATTTCGGCAGGCTTAGGTGCCTTCAAGCCGCGCTGGGCGAAGCCTGCAGCCTTACCGTACGCTGCCTGCTTGGCGGCGGGATCTGTCGCCTGATCGCCCTGAGCCTTGAGAAGGCTGGTTTCGACGGCGAGAGCGCGGATGTTGTTCGGAGCAACCTGCAGCAGACGGTCAGCAGCGTCGATCGTCTTAACCGGGTCGAAGGTGCTATAGGCGCCCATGAGAAGTTCCAGAACAGAAGTCTTGACGCTGGACTGGGGATACGTGGTCAGATAAGACTCGAGCGCGGCGGCTTTTGCCTTGGGGTCGGTCTGCGAGGTGGCGTTGGTATACGCGTTGTACTCGGGCTGGGCCATTTGAACCTGACCTGCAGCGGCCGGAGCCTGTGCACCCTGGTCGACCGCCGACTGCGCGTAGCTGGTTGCTGTGGTTAGTGTTGCGGCCGCCAGCAGGGAGGCAAATACAACCTTCTTCATGTGAAACTCCTCGAGTCCGGGAAATCTAGAAAGTGGGGCAATGCTCTTTGTATCTCTCTTTGTACCAGTTCATGGTGCACTTCAGGTAATGATGCGGATTATAAGAATAGCGTTTGATGGGCGCAAGAGACGGTTGCCGAGGGAAGGCCGGCAAAGGGAAAGCGCCTCGCCCGGACAGAAAAACGGCAAGAAGCGCCTCCGAACAGCTACCACTGGAGATCCGTCCACCTTATCCACAACATATTGGGTGGGGATGTTGATTATGCCCTGCGTGGGCGGATAGCTTGGAACCAGTCCTAGGCGCGGTATGGCGGTCCCAGCCGCTCCATTCCCGATCTGCCTGGTGTGGAGGTTTTCTGTAGATGCTCAAACTCAAGCGCGTTCAGATTCTCGGATTTAAATCGTTCTGCGATCGCACGGATGTTCAGCTCTCCGGCAGCGGGATTGCCGCCGTGGTGGGACCGAACGGGTGCGGCAAGTCGAACATCTCCGACGCGATTACGTGGGTGCTGGGTGAACAGAGCGCGAAGAGTCTGCGCGGCATCAAGATGGAAGACGTCATCTTTGCCGGAACGCGGGACCGGAAACCGACGGGCATGGCCGAGGTTTCGCTGACGCTGGTCGACCCTGAGGTCTACGACGGCGCGGTGCCTTCGCCGGAGGAGGGGCCGGAGATCGTCATGCGCGACGACGTCCCAACGGACTGGGACGAAAACGAGGTTCGGGCGAAGTCTGCCGCCGCGACCGAAGAGGCCGTGCAGGAGGCTCAACCGGGGACGATAGCGGATGGCTCTGAAGAGGCTGCAGAACCCGCGGAAGAGACTGAACCGACTGAAGGTGAAGCCACACAGGGTGCCGCCTCTTCGAATGTAGTGTTGAAGATTCGGCGGAGGAAGTTCAACCGGACACCTGTGCGTGCCGGAGAGATCACGGTCACGCGCCGCCTGTTTCGTTCGGGCGACAGCGAGTATTTGCTGAACGGGAAGATCTGCCGTCTGCGCGATATCCAGGACATCTTCATGGGTACCGGTCTGAGCGGCGAGAACTACGCCATTATCGGCCAGGAGCGCATCGGACAGTTGCTGAGTTCGAAGCCACTGGATCGCCGTTCGATCATTGAAGAAGCTGCAGGCATTACGCGCTTCAAGACGAAGAAGCGGCTTGCTGAGCTTCGTTTGGAAGCGGCAAAGCAGAACCTGGCGCGCGTGGACGACATCTTTGAAGAAGTGACACGGCAGATGGCTTCGCTGAAGCGGCAGGCTTCGAAGGCGGAGCGTTACGGTGCCCTGCGGGATGAACTTCGCACCAAGCTGCGCGTCGTACTTGCAAGCCGTATGGCACAGATGGATGCGGACCAGGCTGCGACGGCGGAGAAGATCGCCGAGTTGAACGGACGCATCGACACACAGGCGGCCAGCGTGGAGACCATGGACGCGGAGCATACTGAGGGCGTGCAGCGCGGCTATGCCATGGACGAACAGATTCGCGACGCCAACCTTCGTGCGAACCAGGCTGCAGTCGATCTGGAGCGCATCGTCTCGCGTACGGGAGCGAACACCGACCGCATCGCGGATCTCGCTTCGCGGATCGCTGGTGGGCAGGATGAGCTGGCGCAGATTCGTACTCAGCTTGAAGGTCTGGCCGCGGAGAGCACGGGGCTGAAGAGCTTCCTCGAAACTGCGACAGCGGAAACAGCCGCAGCGCGGGCTCTTGCGCAGCAGAAGCAGACCGAGGCGGGCGAGGCTGTGCGTGCAGTGACCTCCGCCGAGCAGGAGGCCGAGGCTGGCCGACGTCAGACGATGCAGTTGCTGCAACGGGCTTCGCAGACGCGGAACGAGGAGGCGCAGGCCGCCGAGGCCTTGGCGGGACTCGATCGCGAGTCGCAGCGCCTCAATGCGGAGAGCGATCAGGCACGGCGGGAGCTGGAGTCCCTCGGTCAGCAGCGCGGCCAGGTGAAGATGAGCTTCGAGTCTGTCAATGAGCGGCTGGCGCGGCTGGAGCAGGAGATTGCAGAGCTTCGTCTGCAGCTTGAGTCCGGGCGCAAGGAAGAGCTGGAGACGCGGCGGCGTGGCGATGGTATGCGTGCCGAGATGGCAACGCTTGTGGGACGTCGTAACTCGCTGCAGTCACTCATACGCGATCACAGCTATTCCACGGATACGGTGAAGAAGATCTTCAGCGCGAACCAGAAGGGTTCCGCGATGGCTCCCGTCGGGACGCTGGCGGACTTCCTCGAAGTTGAGGGACAGTATGAGACGGTTGTCGACGAGTTTCTGCGCGACGAGTTGAACTACATCGTCGTGAAGAGCTGGGATGCTGCGGACGCGGGCATGCAGATGTTGAAGGGCGACGTGGATGGCCGCGCGACCTTCCTTGTGCATCCGGATGACGCACAGGCACGCGTGGATCACTCTGCCGGCAGGTCGGGTAGCGTGAGTGCGGAGATTACCGGCGTTGTGCCGTTGAAGGACTGCATCAAGGTGATGGATGGCTTTGGCAAATCGCTGGAAGTGTTTCTGCCTAAGCTGCGTGAAGGGTATGTCGCGCCAGACTCCGAGGTAGCGCGTTCTCTGGCTCTGGAGAATCCCGAAGCGTTCTTTCTCTCTCCGAACGGCGAGACCTTCCACAACATTACCGTGACCGGAGGCAAGCAGCGCGCCGAAGGACCTTTGGCCATCAAGCGAGAGCTGCGCGAAGTCCAGCAGAAGCTTGACGCGGTGGAAGTTGAACTTTCAAAGACGGACCTGCGTTCCGCCGAGTTGGCACAGCAGATCACACAGATGCAGGCGGTTCTGGAGTCTAAGAGCGCGGAGCGTCGCGATGCCGAGCGTGAGGCGGCGAACTCCGGTGCTGCCCTGCGACAGATGGAGTCCGAGACGGCGCGTATCGAGCGCCGGATGCAGGATTGGGCTTTGGCGAGCGAACGCAATCGCGATGCGCGCGGCGCAAAGGAAGAGTTGAAGGCACGCAAGGGCGAAGAGGCGGAGCGGATTGACGGCGAGCGTGCTGCCCTCGAAGAGCGCATCAGTGGGATCATGCAGGGAGCTGCAGAACTGCGCGAGCGCCGCGAGGAGCTGCAGCAGGCAGCGGCGGCGGCTTCTGCCGCGCTGGCTGGCCTGGAAGAGCGCCGCCGCAATGCTTCCGCGAACTTCGAACAGAATGAGCGGCTCCGGAATAATCAGCAGCAGCGATTGATGCAGGTGGAACAGCAGCTTGCAGCAGCGGCGGCGGAGAAGACTCGCCGCGAGGAAGAGAATGTTTCGCTGGCTATGCAGCTTACGGAGCTGACGGGTGTGCGGGAAGAGATGTCGGGCGAGGGCAAGAAGCTGAGTGAAGAGGCTTCCGCGCTGCGGGCATCGCTCGCAGAACTCGACGGACGTCTCCGTGCCCTGCGAACGGAGACCGAGGCACTACGCGAGCAACGAAGCCAGTTGACGGCGAAGGCCGCACGGCTGGCCACGGAGATCGAGCATCTGGATGCGGCTTCCATCAACGACCTGGGCGTCGAATCTGCAGAGCTTCGCGCGGATGAGACGATCGTTCGCATTGAGGCAGAGCATCTGGTCGAGTCTGAAGAAGAGACGCGTTCGCTCAAACAGAAGCTCGAGGCCATGGGTCCCGTAAACATGATGGCTCTGGAAGAGTTTGCCGAGGCCTCTGGGCGACACAGCTTCCTGGAAGGCCAGCGCAAGGATCTGCTGGATTCGATCGAGAATACGCAGATGTCGATCAAGGAAATCGACGAGATCTCGAAGCTGAAGTTCGACGAGGCCTTCGCTCTGATCAACACGAACTTTGCTGAGACGTTCACAAAGCTCTTTGGTGGTGGGCAGGCCTATATGAAGCTGACAGACGAGGCGAACTCCGCGGAGAGCGGCATCGACCTGGTGGCTTCGCCTCCGGGCAAGAAGCCGCAGAACGTGCTGCTTCTCTCCGGTGGTGAGAAGGCGCTGACCGCACTTTCGCTCCTGGTTGGTATCTTCCAGTTCCAGCCTAGCCCCTTCTGCGTACTGGACGAAGTCGACGCTCCGCTGGATGAGGCCAACGTGGTGCGTTTCTCCAGGCTGATCCATGACATGAGCCGCGAGACGCAGTTCATCGTCATCACCCATCACAAGCGTACGATGACGGAAGCCGATGTGATCTACGGCGTCACGATGCAGGAGCCGGGTGTGTCGAAGATCGTCTCTGTGAACATCAATCGCGCGGAAACGCGGCGTGCGGTCGCCTAATGACTACACTTCTCCATCCTGATCTTTCTCCCCGCAAGCCGTGGCTGACGGGCAAGGTGCGCGATCTGTACGAAGTAGGACAAGAGCATCTGCTCTTCGTGGCGAGCGATCGCATCTCCGCGTTTGATCACGTACTGGGAAGTGGTGTGCCGGACAAAGGCAAGGTGCTCACACAGATCTCGCTCTTCTGGTTTGAGCATCTGCGCTCGCTGGTGCCGAACCATTTGATTACGGCGAAGGTCGCGGAGTACCCCGAAGACCTTCGTCAACACGCAGATCAGCTCGAAGGCCGTTCCATGCTGGTGAAGCGCGCGAAGATGTTTCCGGTGGAGTGCGTGGCGCGTGGGTACCTCTCCGGTTCCGGCTGGAAGGATTACCAGGAGACAGGCGCAGTTTGCGGCATTTCCCTGCCCTCTAGTCTGCGCGAGAGCGAAGAGCTTCCTGAGCCGATCTTTACCCCTGCAGCGAAAAACCACTCTGGCCATGATGAAAATATTGGCTTCGATGCTGTTGTTGCGACCTTAGGCGGAGAGACGGCGGAGGCTCTGCGGACCCTGACGCTGGACATTTACAAGGCCGCTTCGAAGCATGCGCGAAGCAAGGGGCTGCTTCTGGCTGACACGAAGTTTGAATTTGGCCTGATTGACGATGCGAGTGGCACGCCCCGCATTACGCTGGCGGACGAGGTACTGACGCCGGATTCCTCACGCTACTGGCCGATCGACGGGCACGCTCCGGGAGGTGCGCAACCCTCGTTCGACAAGCAGTTTGTGCGGGATTACCTGGAGAGTATCCGCTGGAACAAGCAGGAGCCCGCGCCTTCGTTGCCGGATGACGTCGTAGAACGTACACGTGAGAAGTATCTGGCGGCATTTCGCATGTTGACGGATCGATCTGAGCTGGACTCAACCCAGGAGCCCTAAGGCGATGCAAGCGTTCGTGCATCAACTGAACGTGCTGGACTGGATTTTTTTGTTTCTCCTGGCTCTGTCGGCGGTGATGGGGTTTCTTCGTGGCCTGGTGCGATCCCTGTGCTCGCTTGCAGGCATAGTGATCGGAATCGTATTGGCTGGCTGGTATGCGCAGCAGTTGAGCGTCCCGCTCGCGCGATGGATTACGCCTCCGCTGGCGGCGCAGGTGGTTGCGTTTCTTACGATTGCGTTGGGAACCATGCTTCTGTTCGCGCTAGCAGGACGCATTATCCGCAGTACGATGAGGGTCGTTGGCCTGGGCTTTGTGGACCGCTGCGCGGGTGCGTTGTTTGGGCTTCTGCGAGGGTATCTGGTAGTCGCGGCAGCGCTGCTCCCTCTTGCCGGATATCTCCCACAAACGGAATTGGCGAAAAGATCTTTTTTACTTCCAAGTTTCCTTGAGGGCGCTCATGAGATATCCTTCGTCTTGCCACGCAACTTTATGGACCGCATTGCTGGAAGCCTCCTGCGCTTAAGAAAGGAGGACCATCGATAGACCCGCCAAAGTGTAGGGGTATACTGGCACCCCGTTGCGATGATCTGAATTTTTGAGGTGAGTCCGAGTGAAGCGCGAGTTGGATAACCTGGTTTCCCAAATGTACGCCACAGGCATGAGCTATACGGACGCGGTGCGCGAGTTCAAACGTCGCTATCTGCTTGAAGTGCTTGCCCGGCATCGTGGCAACCAGTGCAAGGCCTCTGAAGAGCTGGGCATGCACCGCAATACGCTGAGTCGCACTCTGACCGAGTTGCACCTGGACTCTGCGGAGATCCGCAGCGGCATGAAGCGGCCTTCGCGCAGTGAACGGCCCGATCGCGCACGAATTCAGCCGATTTCGATTGCACGTTAAGTCCCGACAGCCGTCTAATCAACAGGTATGATCCTGGAATCCCCTTCGCTGCGCAGGTGCGCGTGCCGCTTTGTGCATGCTGTCTGCTGTATCTGCGTCTGCAGCGCTACCCTGTTGCCGCCCCTGCTGCGCGCTCAACAGGTTTCCTCCAAGGAGGCCAACGCCGCCGAGGCCGTCTACATGGACGGCGCCAAGCGATTCAAGGCTGGAGATTTTGCCGAAGCGGAAAAGCTGTTTGCGCGTGCGGCGCAGCTGAATCCACAGCATAACGAATATGTCCTCGGCCTTACGACCGCACGACAACGGAGAGCCGCGCAGCTTGTCCAGAAAGCGGCTTCCGAGAGACAGAAGGGGCACGATCAGGAGGCAAACTCGCTTCTCGCGCAGGCCCGCACTCTGAGCCCCGACGACCCCCTGGTAGAGCAGCACTTCGGCAGCACACCTGCGCCAGCTACACCGGCGCTTACACATCAAATACTCGCGGGAGAGATTGTTCTGCAGCCGTTGGCGGAGCGACAGACCTTCCACCTTCGCTCTGATACGCGGAGCATCGTGCAGCAGGTTGCGCAGAAATACGGTCTCCGCGTGAGCTACGACGCGGGCGTTACCTCCAAACCCGTCCGCCTCGATCTGGAGGACGTGACGTACGAGCAGGCCATGCCGATCGTCCTGATGATGACGAAACTGATGGCGGTTCCTCTGGATGAGAAGACCCTTCTGGTTGCGGAAGACACGCAGGAGAACCGGGATCGGTTGGAGCGACAGATGGAAGAGACTCTCTTTCTTCCCGGATTAAGTACGGAACAGCTCAACGACATCGGCAACATTGTCCGCAATATCTTTGATGTGAAACAGGCCACGGTGCAGCCGCGTGCGGGAACACTGGTTCTGCGAGCGTCTGCGGACAAACTGGATGCGATCAACCGTACCCTGGAAGATCTGATCGATGGTGGAAGCGAAGTCCTTCTTCGGCTGCGTCTCTATTCGGTCAGCAACAGCAATACACGAGAGACGGGCTTGACTCCACCGCAATCCTTGACGGGATTTAGTCCTGCAGGTGCGGCCTCCAGCTTGATCTCGGCTAACCAGACCCTTGCGGACCAGATTGTGGCCTCTGGTGCGCTGGGAACGAATCCTTCGCAGATCGCGATTGCTTTGGCCCTGATCGCTTCCGGAGTGAGCAGCAATCTGCTCACCGGGTCCTTTCTAAAGTTTGGCGGCGGCTTGAGCACGGTGATTCTTTCCACCGCAAACTCTCCGACGCTCAACCTGACGCTTTCCAGCTCCGATTCGCGTTCTCTGGATGATGTACAACTCAGACTAAGCGACCGGGAGACCGGCACCTTTCGCAGTGGCTCCCGCTTCCCTATCGTGACCTCAACTTTTTCCAGCGGAATCTCCACGGCCGCAGGCTCCAGTACCGCCGCCTCTTTGCTGTCACAGTTTCTGGGCAGTTCTGCGAATAGCATCGTTGTTCCGCAGATCCAGTTTGAAGATCTGGGGCTAACGCTGAAGACAACGCCACATGTCTTGCGGAGCGGCGAGGTCAGGGTGCATCTGGAGTTGAAGATTGAAGCGCTGAGCGGAAGCACGCAAAATAATATCCCGATCCTTGCGAGCCAGTTGGTCACGTCCGACCTGACCTTGCGTGCGGGCGAGACGGCCATGATCATGGGTCTGCTTACACGGAGTCAGTCCAAGGCGATCTCCGGCATCCCTGGGTTGAGTGACCTTCCGGGCTTTCAAAGCCTGACCGATGTCACCGGAAGCAAGATGGATGACGAGATGGTTCTCTTGCTGACGCCCGTTGTAGTGCGGCGCGGACATATGAATCTTGCGGGCCCATACATTCCTTTCCAGGTACATGGGACGAACTAGGCCTGCTCGTTGACCTATGCCTCAGCGGTCGATATACTTACACATGTTGAGCGGGAGTAGCTCAGTGGTAGAGTGCTTCCTTGCCAAGGAAGATGTCGCGGGTTCAAATCCCGTCTCCCGCTCCAAGTTGATTCTTTTTCCTGAAGACCTTTCCGGAAAGGTAGAGTCCAGCCCGCAGCTTGGGCACCCAGGGTGGCGCGGTACCCAAGTGGTAAGGGAGAGGTCTGCAAAACCTTTATGCGTCGGTTCGATCCCGACCCGCGCCTCCAACAGAATCAATCCTTCTATAGATTTTGCACCAACCCGAAAATGTGGGGTGGGGGGAGATGTGTGGGTCGATTTCTCGACCCTTTTTCATGTCCCTTGTGCAGTCCAATAATCTTGGACCTGCCGCTCCTTCGATCCTCTTCGAGCGCAAGCTGCGCCTTCTATATCGCTTCTACCGCAGTCTTGTGCTTCGTGAGTAGCTCCATTGCAGTCTTCTGATGGTTCTGTGGGATGGGCGTATCGCTGGCCCGTGTTTGATGGGGAATATGCCACGCAAAAGGAACCACAATGCAATATACAAAACTGCAGATCACGACATTGCCAAAGCGCATCAGTCGATTCAGGGAAGTACTGATGAGGAGAATCGACTGGTGGCGGATAACAATATCTTTCAACCTAATTCCTGGCAACCTGCCTATGAAGCCGACGAGTAATGGCAATCAACTCTCAGGCAGAGCCCTATCGGGGCCTGCTTGAGGCGATAACTATTTTCCATGTAGCCCAGCACAGTTCGGTTGGCGTCGCAACTCATGCCAGCGGTCATACTGTTTCGGGTCCTCTGGATGTGGTCGCTCATAATCCTGCAGCCAAAAGCGATACCGATCGATATTTCGCTGAATGCTTGCCAAACGTGCCTCCGGCTGGTCCGGCAGGTGCTCTTCGCTCGGGTAGTAGTACATTTCTACAGGTTTCTTGAGATGCCTGAGCCCAGAAGGGATTTCATACCGTGAACCGAGGTTCTCCGGAGAGGCGCCTGCCATTTCATCCGAGACGCCGCTTCCCATCGTTCGATCAAAGGGGGGTGTTGATCTGTCGAGGTTGAATGAGATGGAATAGTTTATGCAGATGGTAAGAGCGACACCATAAGGGGATCCTCCGCACATCGAATCCATGGCGATGTTCTCCAGCTCCGTGTGCGCAGGCCGGTATTCACCGAAATTGTGCCGGATATTGTCCGCTGCTGTGGCAACGGCATAGTGCGTCGCTCCATGCACAAGTGCGAACTCCGTAAGCCACCCGTGCGACTGACTCCAATGATTCCAGCAGTATGTGGGTCGACCATACTAAGACCGGGCGAGCTTTTCGACCGCTTTCTCCCACAAGCAGTTTAGAACGCCGCCTGGCCTATTTCTCCGGAAATCGCGTGGACAGGTAAACGTTGCGATCTCCGCCAGAAAACCCCCTAATTGAATCACCTTTCAATATCGCGAGTTCTACTTCATCCGTGAGGCGGGGCGAACCAGTTGACGCTGCGCATCTCCAGATTCTGCAACTGCAGTAATCCCTTCCCGTCGCACATGAATTTTTGTATCTTATAAAACGATTAATATTCAATTTGTGTTCTCTCAATAAGATTATTATGGATGGAGAGGTGCTTTAGCAAAAGTGACTCCGTATGGGGGAGAGAGGAACGAGATGGATAGAACCGTTTAAAACGCAATCAAGTGTTGGAGTCTCATACGCAAAGCCCAGCCAGCCCTATTGGAAAAAGAGGCTAGCCTTGGCGCAACTTTTCTCGCAATAGGACGAATCGCACCGCTCGAGGGTCATCTCCCGGACCGGCATGGCAGAAGAACAGCCGAGTTGCTCGATGGTTGGGAATACTGTTCCCCTTCAGGAGGCATGATGCACGACAGGGTTACTACGCAAAAAAGTGAAGGGAAAAAGCTGTGGAAAGTGGTGTAGTGAGAAGCGCTGGGCAAGTTCAGGAATGCAAGTCGCAACTATGGAGGTTTACTTTTACCGGTCTGTCTGCGAGTTTCGTCGGAATCGGACTTGCACGTTTTGCTTACACACCCTTGATCCCAGCCATCGTTGCCGCACATTGGTTCTCCGCCGCCAATGCAGCATACCTGGGAGCTGCAAATCTATTGGGATACTTGACGGGCGCAGTCGCTGCGAATATCACTGCGAAGCGAGTATCCGTGAAAGTTGTCCTACGCTCGATGATGGTTCTGGCGACGATTGGGTTCTTTGCCTGCAGCCGTCCTTCATCGTTCCTCTGGTTTTTTTTGTGGCGTCTCTTTGCCGGAATTGCTGGCGGCGCGCTCATGGTTCTGACCGCTCCTACAATTCTTCCGCACGTCGTCCCCTCGAAACGTGCAATCGTTAGCGGAGCCATCTTTACGGGAATAGGCCTTGGGATCGCTGCATCTGGAACGCTGGTTCCTTTACTTCTCCGACGAGGGCTGACCCAGTCCTGGCTTGGCCTCGGACTATTGTCCCTTGTACTAGTCGTTTTGACGTGGAACGGATGGCCCGATACAAAAACCGCTCCTCCGTCATCTTCGCATCTCTCGCACGTCCAAGTCGACCATCGGTTCTTTGCGCTGTGCTTTGAATACGCACTCAATGCTATCGGCCTAGTAACGCACATGCTCTTCCTTGTCGATTTCGTCGCCCGCGGACTAAATCAGGGCATCAATATAGGGGCAGAGGCTTGGGTGTTATTCGGAATGAGCGCCATTGCAGGGCCGATTCTTAGTAGCCACCTTGCGGATCGCATCGGCTACGGACGAGCACTGCCACTTGTCTATATTCTGGAGTCTGGTGCAGTTCTGTTGGCAGGATGTTCCATTTCTTTCGCGTGGCTCATCGTGTCGAGCGTGATCGTTGGAGCCTTTACTCCAGGCATCGTCCCTCTTGTATTTGGCCGAATTCAGGAGCTACTGATTCACCATCCCTCCTTGCATCGGAAGTACTGGACCAGGGCGACGGTCGCGTTTGCTCTATCGCAAGCTCTTTCGGCCTACGGAATGTCCTACCTCTTTTCGAAGACCCACAACTATTCATTGTTATTTCGGCTCGGCTCTTTAGCGATGTTCCTTGCGTTTGCCGTAAACTTACTGGCCGCACGTTTCACTCGGCCTAGTGTCAAACTCCCTTCAGAGATATCGGGAGAGTTTCACCACGCAGATTATCAAGGTGTTGGGAAGACCGCCCGAACTTGGCACCATGGCAGGCAAACCAATGGCCATGAATTGGGATGACGATAGAGGTCGGTTATTGGATTTCTGTGGTCAACTGCGACCCTTGTGATGGGTAGCTCGGCCTTCGCATCTTCGATCGTTTGCGTTGAGGGCAGCCCCCTCCCCATATCTATCTTATAAAAGGAACATAAATCTAGTATAATTCGTTTCTATAGATAGAATGGCCTCGGACAAAGGTGCCCGTTTCCGCGGCCGTCCTGAGCAGTAGTAGGAGAAGTATGGATACTGCAGAGCTTGAGATCTTTCGTACAGTAGCCTATGAGCGAAGCATCACTCGCGCGGCCCACGTTCTAAATCGTGCCCAATCTAATGTCACGACGCGAGTCCAGCAGTTGGAAGAAGAGTTGGGAGTCACGCTCTTCTTGCGTCAGAACAAACGAATGGACCTTACACCCCAGGGCGAGCGCTTCCTCGCCTACGCAGAGCAGCTACTGGCCACCGCTGAGGAAGCGCGCCAGTCGCTTCACCAGGATGTTGCTCAGGGGGTGCTTCGCGTCGGATCCATGGAAAGCTCCGCTGCAGCCCGGCTTCCGAGACCCCTGGTGGCATTTCATTCAGAGTACCCTCGCGTGAAGGTAGAACTGACAACCGGGCCAACAGACACATTGGTGAATGGCGTCCTCGGTTTCAAACTCGACTGCGCAGTCGTTGCACACCCCTTTGATGGTCATCATCAAAAAATCCTATGGGATGAATATGACCCCAGTCTCGACGGAACATATCTCTTCACCGAAAGGTTGATGCTGGTTACGCCGCCCGGCTTTCGGATGGCGAAGCGAAAAGGTAACCCCAACGCAGTCGCGACGGTTGCTGCATTCTCGAATGGTTGCACTTATCGCCGATGTGCGATGGAGTGGATTGCTTCACGGACCAATAGGGGGGCAGGTGCGCCTTGGTCTGTTCTCGAAGTTTCGTCTTATCACGCGATTCTGGCCTGCGTGGCGTCGGGATCGGCCGTCGGGGTCCTTCCCCAATCTGTACTCGACCTCTATCAGAAGCGTATCCCCCTCGAAGCGGTGTTTTTGCGAACTGTTCATTCTTTTCTGGTCCGTCGGAAGGGATATGCGACTCCTGCCTACAATGCGTTTCTAGAGGCAATCCGCAGCCACTCTTAGAATCACCCTCGCTAAGGGAATACAAACAACTCACTGAATGATGCAGGATTCACTTCTGACCCAACCCGCTCCCCGCAGGACGAGACTCCTATTTCGCAGGAAGGCCAAATGAGTACCGCCAGCACGTTGTGACATCTGCCTCCTTTTCAGCCGCATCCATGGGCGATAATTGGAGCGCAACTGATGGAGTTACATTAATCGATCATGCAGCTTCGCAAAATATTCTTCAACGCGGTCAGTGGTCCTCCGTTTCTCTTGAGATTCATAGCATTCAATCAGAAAAGCTGATTTGCACGCGGAGTCCGGAGCTGTCTGCCCGCCGGTTCCAGATAAAACCCGCTTTAGCGCAAAGCGAAATGATAAGCCTGAACAGCGTTCTCCCGCTGCATTCAAGGCAACTGACAATCCCTCTTAGCATCACCTCACGAGATTAAGTCGAGAAGATATAGATGTCTACACTAGCTGAACGCGTCCGAGAAGCTGCTTTCCAAACTGTCAATCGTCCGGAGCAATCGATTGCTCATCGCTCCGACCATTTAGAACGTGTCATGTTCACAGCTAAATTCATCGCATCCAAGATGAACGATATTGATCATGAACTGCTCGAGCTCGCCGTGTTGTTGCACGATGTCAACCAGCCAGTTGGCAGAAAGCAGGAGCATGTCGAACTAAGCATGCGCAGCGCCGAAAAAATCCTGTTGGACGAGGGCTGTAGCGGGGACCGAGCAACGCAGGTCCTCAGAATAATCTCCGAGCACTCCACTGAACATATCGAGGTCGTGAAACCAACATCAAATGAAGCAAGAATCTTATTTGACGCTGACAAAATAGACGGTCTCGGAGCTACCGGCATTGCGCGTGTATTTGCGATGTTCGGGCAAATGGGAAGACCTCCGATCAAAGCAATCCCGTGGTATCGGAAGAAGATCGACCTTTCTCTCAATCACCTTCAGACCGAAGCGGGGCGCAGCCTGTTTGAAGCCAGGCGAGAATACGTGGAAGAATTTCTAAGACAAATGGAATCACACGTCTCGTCCTCTCAAGATATCCGCTAGGAAGACGCGTTAAGGTTTCGGTTTCTTCTAACTTACGTTCTTGCGGATTATCGAAAACCCGGAGCAGTCTCGATCGTTCTGAAATATGGAAACCGTCCGCCTTTTTCTCGCCCTGGAAAAGCCGATCTCTTACGCCGCGAGTTGATATTCTTCGGCGACCGCGATGCGCCGGCGATCTATTACGCCGTCTTCAATTTCGTGCAAAATATAAAACAAAATCCTGTAACAAGATTCAGGGGTCATGCGTCATATGAATCGGATAACCGTTGCGGCGCAATTTGGAATCTCAAGATGTTATTCATCAGGAACGTTTTATGCGTCTCCCAGGGTTATAGATACGCAAGAGTACCGAGAGTTATCGGTTCACCACGCCACTATCGCTCGTTTCAGCTTCGGCCACTGCAGCGAGATGACATAGAAAGAGATAGAGAGGAGTGGTGAGGTACAAAGGAGCTGAAGCAAGTGGTTTTTCGGTCTAGTGGAGCGAATACAGAAGTCCTTAAAAGTAGTTCTCACATTCGATCCCTGCTCCGAGGATCTTCGATGCTTGGTCACTCAAGTATGGTCTTGGGTTGGAGGGGATTTGCAATCGAGCGCCATGAAATGGCTGCCGGTGACAAGCCTGCGATACCTCTGCAACAGCATTTCGTCGCAGTCTGGACGGGATCAACTCCCTATGGAGAACGCCGGAATCTGCGGGGGGACGTAGTCCCATTCACTAAAAAGCCAGGGACCGTTAGCTTACTTCCCATCGGTGTCGCGCCGGCACTACGTCTTTTATCACCAACAGAGATAACCGTCGTTGCATTCGATCCTGAGTTCATCTCCAATATAGAGAGGGAGCTTGAGCAACGCCTCACCAACCCTTTTCTAGAAAAGCTTGTTTTGGAGGAACCAGAGGTTTCTCTTTTGGTGTCATTTCTTATGAACGAGTGTGAGTCAGGCGGTCCCCACGGTCCTGCTTACGCTGAATCTCTTGCCTACGCATTGGCTGTCCGGTTCCTATATCTCGCGCGAGGGCAACAGATTCAAGCTTCTCCCTATAGGCATATCTCCTCACCGAAATCGATTCGCCGCGTATTAGAACGAATGCATACTGAGTTCCAGTCAGATTTGAGTCTCAGCTCGTTGGCAGCCGACAGTGGCTACAGTCGGAGACATTTCTTGCGTATATTCGAGGATGCCACAAGTTACACCCCCCACCAGTACCTACTTCAATTGAAGATAAAGCGGGCCAAAGAACTATTACGGGACAAATCGATTTCCCTGATTGATGTTGCCGCTCACTGCGGATTCTCGAGCCAGTCGCACATGTCACAGATATTCCGCAAGTATTGCGGTACAACCCCTGGGCAAATTAGGCGGGGACTGCGCCATGAAGAACCTACTAGTGATTCATAGCGATGCCTGGGTAACTTTGAGATTGCTGATCCGACAGTTGCTCCTGTAATTCGCTGCTGGAGGCTCCAGCCTTCCTATGGAAAATACTCCTCATGATGTGTCGTCTGTAGCATTCATGCTCCGGCAGGACGTACTTTGGATCGGACGGCCGATAGTTGAAAAGATTGGTCCCTTGCTCCTGTGGTTGATCACGCGGGCCGCCCAGGAAGAACGGGACCAATCGGCTTATCAGTTTCAATCGCCGCTCTTTGAGACGAAGCTATACGCCTCCGGATCAACGACTGGCGTAGGCCAGTATGGGATATTTTTCTTTGGCCTGAAGACCATAATGGCTCCCGTATTCCCTAGGAGTTGCTTTCACCCGAGAGCCAAGTATTTGCGGTTAATTTGCGTCACGGCGTCCTGCTAATTGGGACGAAGACTACCTAGTCTTCCCGGCCGCAAATGCCTTGGCGTCCTCAGTCGTTGCCGCCTTGCCACCTATACCCCACTGACCGCTTGGAATATCTTCGACAAGAACCCAGGTGACTTCGCGGATGTACTCGCCTTTAACGGAGACCAGCGCGTCGGTGAGCTTGGAAACAAGCTCACGTTTTTCAGAGGCCGTGAAGGTCTCATCGATCATTTTGACTTCAATGAGTGGCATACTTTGATTCCTTTCGTTAGTGATGCTTCGTTTATACATTGTTATCCCGCAGAGCTTTCCGATCATTCGTGATAGATTGCGGCACCTCGTGGCGGGCTCGTAACTCCACCGTCGACGATAATCTCCCGGACTCGATGAAGGAAAACCCCTTCCATGCCAAAAATAGAACGATACGAGCAATCTCAGTCTGCACGTCGACTCTCATGTTTCATTCTGCATAGAGATTGGTCTGAGTGCAGTTCGCATTGTGCCGCTTTTGTATGAAAGCGCCTATGGCGGAGAGGCCGCGCCATCAGCGACGAATCGCAGAAAGGGGACTTCAAGAAAGGACGGTGTTACGCAGTGTCCTCTTTGCGAAGACGAAGGCCGGGCGAGTAAGTCGCATGACCCGATCTTACAAAAATGGCTGCTTATATATAGATTGACATATCTGGCCCGGGCTAACCTCAGGAAGGTCGGCCGATGACGAAAAGACCCAAGCACCGTCACCTTTCTGCAATCGCGTCCGGCAAAAAGAGGAAATGTGAAGACCGTCACCGCGTTTTTGCTTCTGCTATTTTGCTCAGTCGTATCGACGAGCCAGGACTCAGCCTCTATAAAGGTTGAGACCCTTGCACAAGGCACTTCATCGTGGGATGGTAGCCCTTTTCCGTCTTATCCAAGCGGTCGGCCGGAGATCACCATATTGAAGATAACAATTGCTCCTCGCACCACAATGAAGTGGCATGCTCATTCTCTGCCTAGTGCTGGCTATGTTCTATCAGGAGAATTGATGATCGAGAAGATAGACGGTACAAGTTGCCACTTATCAGCGGGACAAACAGTCCTTGAGACGATGAATACTATTCACCGTGGTATCTCCGGAGCTTCACCTGTTGTTCTCGTAGTGTTCTATGCCGGTACGCCTGGACTTCCTCTTTCTTCTCTCCAGGATCCAGGGCACGGCGACCAGAAATGAGAATTACCACCGCCCCTTTATCGGCGAATGCTCGCCTAGCATTGAAGTTCAGATATTACTGCCTTTCGGAGTATCCGAATTTGGGTCAATCTCTTCGGAACTTGGCAATCACCGAAGATTCCTAGCCCCGCTAGCTAGATACCCCGTAGGTATCAACTGATGCAAGCTCTTCTTTAGGGTTAATGTGCTCCCATATCTCAGTCCTGAACTCATCAATGCTTTACTTGAGTGGTTCGGCGTTTGCTCCAGCAAAAGATATCACCACCAAAGTGACGTGCAGCAAAATATGATGACTAGCACACCGGTTCGAGAGAACCGCGTTGCTGGCATCGTCTCGAACTCCATCATTGGATACGACGACGACCAGAGGGGGCTTCGTAGGGAGGATACAGAGGAATAGCGCGTTCCGCTCCCTAACGACTTACAGCATGACCTCTGTGTGAGTTATCGCGCTTCTAGGCTCTTATTTTTGCGGGCCAGCACCGCCTGCCTTTTCAGGCTAGATCTCAGACGCGCTGCTGTAGTTGGGGCCGGGCAACTAGCAGTTTCATCAGAGTGGGTGCGCCACCTGCCTAGCATGCTCCCCGTGCAGAAGAAGTTATCGTTCCGTTGAGGGGAATCCTGGGATGCTTGTTTGAATGAGATGATCGCTGTAGGGTGACGCCTGATAGGTGTGGAAGCGCGCTTGCTGAGTCCAGTAATTGGAAACATGCCGTTTCTGAACTTTATGTCGCTATTGTGCTCGTTTGTCTGAAATCTCAAAGACGGACAGCATGCTTGAAAGTAGCATGAGCTAGATGGAGACCCATTGCGAACCCCGATGGGGGCATTCTTCTTCGAAAGACATGCGAGCATAGGTATTAAGGGCAGGTGTACGGAAGATGATTCAAAATACAGAATGGCTGAACTCTCGCCCCGGCGAACGCATTTGCATCCGGGTTTCCAGTAGCCAAACCGCAGGCGTATATTCTGTCACCGAGATCGTATCAAGCCCGGGTGACGGAACGCGGATGCACATACACCATAACGAAGATGAACATTTTTTCATTCTCGAGGGCACAGTGCACTTTTTCTATGACGAGAAAGAGTTCGATGCTGCGGCGGGTACGTTTCTCAGCCTGTCTCGGGGAATCGCACATGCCTGGATCAACCATACGGAAGCTCCGATTCGGATGCTCGTTCTCTTTACACCCGGGGGATGCGAAGAGGCCTTGCGCGAGATAGCCCAAGGAGCAGACGGCGCCGGGAATTCGGTGATCTCAGAGCGGTATGGGATTTCGGTGGTGGGGCCACCATCTGCAAAGTAGGAGATGAGTTTCACTGGTGACGGTGATGCTGCTGTTATCTGTTTAGATCACAGATACAGATCACGCATAGTCGCAGTTATCTGACAGCATGTCCATCTCCCTAAAGAAGAGGGTTCAAGGCTGAGAGTACAGATGAGTGGGGCATAACGAGGAAGACGTTAGTAGCTGGAGGATTCGCAAGGTTGGTTAGTGAATCTTGGATTTATCGCGGACCACAACCCGTACCTTAAGAGACTTAGCAAGTCGGTAGACAATTCCTACTACACCTTGACAGTGGAGTAGCCGATGCGATCACTGCGGATAAGCCCAGGTCGAGGCATCACTCTAAGTCAGGTGGAACAGATAATTAAACAACAGCCGGGGGCGTCAGCTCAGGAGCCTCAGACACTCCTCCTATGACTGCATCCTTAACAAACAGAGCTACTTAATGTATCAAGGCATCTTCACTTGTGTCGGCAGAGGGACCTTTGTCGAAAAGCATGCAGGTGCAATAACCAGACTAGGACAGTTCAATGAGAACGATATTTTTTGTTATTTCCGTTGTAGGAATGCTGAATCCATATCTGCAAGCCGCAGCGAGCCACACGGTACGGGCCCTGCCTATCAAAGTCGTCGTCGTCACTACTTTCGAGCTGGGTGAGGATACAGGAGACAAGGAGGGCGAGTTTCAACAATGGGTGGAAAAGCTTCCACTGCCCGTCGTACTGTCATTTCCACAGGGCTATCATCACCTCAGATATAACCCAGAAAAGGCGATTCTGGGCGTTGTCACCGGTGAAGGTCCATCCCGCGCGGCTTCGTCGATCACCGCTCTGGCTAACGACGATCGATTCGATTTTAGCCACGCTTATTGGATTTTGGCTGGCACGGCCGGCATCGATCCCAACATTGGATCACTCGGCTCAGCGGCGTGGGCTCGATATGTAGTGGATGGAGATCTCGGCTACGAAATCGACCCGCGTGAAATCCCTCGCGGGTGGGAAACGGGTTATGTTCCCTATGGCCGCACCGTACCCTTTCAATCGCCAAGACCTCCCGCCTCCTCAAGTGCTGGAACCAACGAGTTCATCCTGAACGCCGGGTTGGCGGACTGGGCGTATCATTTGTCATCGAGCCGCGTTCATTTGACAGATGACGATACCCTCAAAGCTTTGAGAGCGAAATATGCTGGATTCCCCAACGCACAGAAGCCTCCATCCATCCTTGAAGGAGACGTTTTGGCAGCGGCGACATTCTGGATCGGGAGTCGCTTAAATACGTGGGCGGAACGCTGGGTCGATTATTGGAGCAATGGGCAGGCGACATTCACGATGAGTGCCGAAGAAGAATCGGGCTATTTAGAGGCACTGACCTTTCTAAGTCACGTGGATAAGGTCGACTTCAACCGAGTCCTCGTCCTGAGGTCTGCAAGCGACTACACGGTGCAGTTTCCTGGCCAGACAGCGGCCCAACTCCTCAGCACGGACAATGCTTCCGATGGACCCTCGGGTTTTGCTGAATCCATCACCTCAGCGTATGAGACCGGTAGCGTAGTCGTGGAGGACCTAGTTCGCAATTGGGCAATCTATCGCGATCATGTTCCCGGCCTAAAACCATAGGGCCGGAGCATCCAACGGCACACAATTCTTGCACTCTCGCAGAAAGCGTCCGGTCCGGTCAAAGAAACGTTAATACCCGTCAAAGTGATGGGGCCGAAGCTAAAACCAGATTGGCTATTGTCCGGCGCTCAATACGGGAAAGCCGGAACGATTGCTGCCAGCCCTTGATCATGTAAACGTGAAAGATGCCAAGGTGTAGTTGCTCAAATGCTTATTCTGTTCAGAGATAGTCCGGGTCGTCATGTCAATTTCCAATCGTATGTTTATCGGCGGTGCTAGCCATTCGGGATCAGGGTTGAAGGCGATCTAACGCAACCAATCAGCCGCGCCAGACTAAGCAGCAGTCTTTCAGATATCTCTGTGGTCGGCGCAAACTGCGATGTATTCATGTTCGACCTTTGTGTGATGGCTTACGACGAAACGTTTTCTCCCAGCGCAGAAGATTCCGAAAGCGAAATATTATGAGAGCTAAGGAAAGACAGCACAACGCACCGATAAACGAGGCGAGTAGGACGTTTGAGATTCCGAAGGTGTCGCTCTTGTCGGGGAATAGATGTGCTCCAGTCAGAAAACCAACAATGATTCCAAGGACCGTTGCCCCAGCAAGGTAGAAAAGCAGGAGCATGTCAGCGGAGGGATCAGCTTCTCGGGCACTTTCCTCCAGGACGGTGCCTGCGACCCAGCGGATGAACCATGGTATCGGGATGGCTCGTCTTCGGTGCATAGCGTTTAGTTCTCCTCGGACTCTTTGAGCATTCTTGACGCGAAGGTCCGTGTTTACTTACCGAAGTAATCTTGCTCGGAACTCAGCACCTCGCCCAATCGGTAGTATCCTTGCAGTGGCGGACCGACGCTCACCACTGCAAGGGATTGGGACAAAGGTCGACGGATCTTCGTCCGCAGACACGGCTGTCACCCAGGTTGTGAAGCCAATGAACGACGTACCGCACCTTTTATGGATGAAGTTCGCAGATACTAAACCTTCCGAGCGTCGTGTAATCCAAGAGTCTCATCCAGCCAATTGAAGACAACCTCGTCTTTGTAGGCCAAAGCCCCGGACTGGCAGTGATTCTCCGCCCCAAACTCCGCGGAGAATTTCACAAGCTTTTTTGAAATCCTAAGCTCGTTGTAAACCTGCTCGGGTTGCCCCTCGAAGAAGATATCGCCTTCAGCTTGCATGACAAGGCTCGGACACTGGATCTGAGCCGCAATGCCACCCTTCAAGGAGCACTGCTTCGCCTTCTCGACTAAGTCGCCAAAACCACTGGCACCGTACGTCCAGATACCGTTCGTCACGACCCATAACAAATTCGTATCGTCTTGCATCGCCTTATAGACGATCTCTTCGCATCGGACCATATCGTCGGCTTTGAGCGCTTGCAAAGCCTCCTTAGGCATCGCGGCGAACAGGGATTCCGAGAAGTCGTATACACCATCGTAAAAAATGTCGGCCTTGATCCTATGCTCGAAAGCTGCGGCACGGGCGGCGAAGTAACCGCCCAAACTCATACCCTGAAGCGCAATATTGTCAGGGTCCACATCCGATCGCTGGAGAAGAAAGTCAACTGCCGGGGTTATTACCTTTTCCCAGTCGTAGCGGAACTTCAGATGCTGCACTCGTAGGGGAAGTCCCTGCCCTGGTCCATCAAACGTGAGGCAGTTGTAGCCTCGCCGGTTGGCGGCTGCTGCGCCAAAATAGTAGAGCTCTTCCAAACTGGAGTCGTACCCACCGTGAAAGACCAGCGTGGGACGCGGCACACCAGAAGTGTCCACCTTGTAAAAGTAGCCTGGCAAAGTGGTGCCTTCGTATGGTATTTCGACTGGCTCCCACGTCGGTCCCGTGAGCCGCGCCGCCTCGGCGTAAGCCTTTACCGAAGCTTCTGCCGTAGTGACGATGCGCTCATCGCTCGGGTTTGCGTGCAGGTAAAATTCGGCCATTCGGTAATAGGATGAAGCCCGCAAATAGGCGGAACGTGCACTCTCGTTGTGACCTGCCTTAAGGCTTGCGTCAGCGTTGACAAGAATTTTAGTTGCGAGCGTATTCCACTCGGTGAACCAGCTTTCCACATTACCTGGTTTGATCTTGTCAGAGGTGACAATCATCTCACCCAGGTCCGTGCCTCCGTAGTACATGAATCCAAGGTTCCGAATGAATTCGAATGCAAACGATTTGTTGTCCTTGAACTGAACGATCATTGGCTTTCTCCATACCGCAGGTTAGCGTCAGGACGAGGGCCTGCTCGCGATGGGTTGGTGCCGACCGCCGACATGTAGAAGCGGCAGGCAGAGATGCACTCGCTTGGTCAATACAGCAGAATGCTGGAACTAATGGGATCGGGACGGCCTCGTCCGCTTGTCCAACGATCAAAGTCGTACTGATCGTGTGTGCAGTAGATGTCGATCTCCGCGCCTTGCTCCGCTTTCAATAACTGGAGCTTCTTTATGCTTGCCTGTCGGTCCGTCGAACTCGTCTGGAATGCAATTTCGATTGGCAGACCCGGTGCTGGATTGAGGAAGTTCACCTTGTGATCGAAATATGCATCGCCCGCGTGCAGCGACCATTTTCCTTCCTCTCGATACGCCACACCACAGTGGCCCATCGTGTGACCCGGGAGAGGGATCAGCTTCATTTCAAGGTCATCCGAGAGGCGTAAACTTCTGGCCTCCAGGCCGAACCACTTCTCGCCTGATGCCTCATAGCTTTTAAACTTGGTAAGGTGAGAAATCTGGTAGGGCTTATACGGACCCCGAGGGCGCGTGCTGTCGTAAGCAGAAAGCTCTTCTTTCGAGACGTGCACCATTGCATTGGGAAAGTCATGCAAGCCGCCCGCATGGTCGTTGTCAAGGTGTGTGAGAACGATATCCGTGACCTGATCGGCATCGATGCCCTTCGCCTTCAGACGCTCTAGAGCAGTCAGCCGTCGGTCTACCATGATCCCCAATTTGAAAAGCGCATCCGCACCTATAAGGTCATTCGGATTGTCCATCTCTTTAGTGCCGAATCCTGTATCGAGCAAGATGACTCGGTCGCCGACTTGAAAGATCACACAGTGAACAGACATGTTACGAGTACCGGTGTGGGCTACTGGGCCCATCTGTGCGAAGTTTGCGTGTTCAATCGTAAGATGTTCAGCCATATCACTTTCTCCTGTCCTGGTGTGAGCGGCGTGGCAGCTTCGGGTGATCTCGTTACTCTGGCCGCGGGATCTCGAATGCATTCAGCAGGGCGCAGGTAAGCAGGTACATGCCGACCAGGTAGACCATGTCGACAAGGCCTCGTTGTCCGAACGCGTCTTTCGCTTCCTGGTAGAGTGCTGCATCCACTCGCCGATCGAGGGTAAGAGTACGGGCGAAACGATGCGCTATCTGCTCTTCCGGGCCGAGTTCACTGGAGGACTCGCCCTTTACCAATGCCTCGATCGCGCTTTCAGGAAGGCCTACTGTGCGCGCTACCGCAGAATGCGCATACAACTCGTAGGGTGATTGCCATACCGCACCCGTGCTCAGGATGACGACTTCATGCACTCGCTTGGTAAGGCTCGTATGTTTGGAATCGGCTCGCATCCATTCCAGGAAACCGACTGTGATGGGACTGTAGAGATATGGATTGAACGGCCCAATGAGCTTTCCGTCCGGTGTGATGCCTTTGAAGCCGTTCGCATCGGCCCACGGGATCAGCGTGGAATGCATTTGCTCATATAGCTTCTTCTGATCACCCTCCAACTTATTGGGGTCGATCAGTGGGAGGCGTCCGCCTAATTGGGTTTCCGTCAGGATCATGTGCAGACCTTTCCGTTCGTAGTGGTATGTGCCTGTTCATATCGTGGAGCTAGTGGCGTCTCAGCACTGCACAGTGCAGTGCCAGTTTGCATCTGGAACCGTCTTTTGTAAAGGGAATGTTTTGGTAAAAGTTAAGGCTTGCAGCGTGGCGTCTAACCCTGCATCGCCCTCAAGTCGCCGATAGAAAGAATCCTACGTAGAGGAATCAAAACGGATAATAATATGCTTTTATAACGGCCTATCGCTTGCTTTCTTGTGGCAAGTGGAAAGCTCTTCCTTTACCGCATCTAGTCTGATTCGGCAACAGGGACCGCGATTATCTGGGCGACCCGATTTCTTATTTGGTCGAGATCTAGGAGAGCGATGAACTATCGGCATGCATAGCACTGCACGGTATAGTGCTATCCAGGCATTCCGGGTGTTTCAAACTGTCACATACGAGAGACCAAAGGAGGTAGTCCGGTGAGCGAACTTCAGGGTTCCGAGAACAAAGTTGTTGAGACTTCCGATACATCCGTTGAGCCGTCCCACCATCTTTCCAGAAGAGCATTTGTTGGTACGGCCGCGATTGCGGGCGCTAGCTTGGCGACCACCCTCACGGCTTCACCACAAACACGTCAAGAACTTCTATCTGGACGAGATGGCACGAGTCCCAGCAATCCTGGCCCCAAGAACGACTTGCTGATGCAAGAGAATCCTGACTCCAATGAGCCTCCCTTTACCGATCATGGCGATCCGGGCGTGACGTGGTATTCGTTCGACTTAACCTCTCGTCGAGTGCAGGATGGCGGGTGGACTCATCAGGTCACTCATTTCTATGAGGTCTCACTCAATGAGTGGATCGCACGTCTGCCTGATGATCTAGCTCAAGCGAATATCAAGCTCCCCATATCCACGATTCGCAAAGCCGCCACAGAAAAAATCGATCGTCATTCCGAAATGAATCCCGAAAACTCAAGACGGGGAGATCGTCTTGCTCGCCCCCGTTTCGTTGGACTGCCCCGCCAGAAGCTGGCGGTAGTAGGAGAGAGCCAAAAGAGGCTTGTCAACTTGGCCTGAGAGGGTCTAGAGACGGTATCTCGCTAGAATCGCTTTTACTGCCTCACTGACAACGAACTCTCTGCGCTCTTTCGAAGGTGCCACGCTTCTGTCGATCACGCGGTTCCACAGTAGCAGGCTGTTGATGAGCGCAATGAATTGCGCCGCCGCAAATTCGGTATCTGGGATTTTTAACACCTTGGATTCCGTCAGCGACTTCAAGTATCCAACTACCGCGCGACGGGCAGGCACTCGACCAAAAGTAAGAAAGCTATCTACGAGTTCGGGGAAACGGCCACCTTCTGAAATGACCAATCGAGCGAAAGCGACGGCTTCGTCCGGAGCCCAGAAATCCGCTATCGCATTACCTATTTCATTCAGTGCTTCCTCGGGATTCGCGGCGTTTGCGATGCTACTCACGATCTTCTCAAGCGGCATGTTTTCCCACAGGAGACTGACCATTGCGTCAAAGAGATCTTTTTTACTAGAGAAATGGTTGTAAACAGTTCTCCTTCCCGCGCCTGATTCTGAGGCGACCAAGTCCATACTGGCTCCCTCATACCCTTTTTCTAAGAACACGCGCCCTGCAGCTCGAAGAATTGCGAGTCGTGTAGCCGATCCTTCCCGTGCGTTATTCGCTTTTGGACGACTTGCTCTGACCATGTTCCCCCGGTCACATTATCGCCGGTTTGAACGATTTTTTTGTGCGGTAGCGCGGAGCTTCGGTCTCACATCATCTCTTTCGTTGAAATCATTTCTCGGGCCGCTCGATTGCCTGGTTTCTGAAGCAGGAAGGTGGATGCAGCGAGAAGCCGAAGTGGTGTCGTCCTGTGGGTCTTCGACTCAGGGAAATCAGAGGCGCCAGGTTCGTCACTCCTCCATGCATGAAAGCTCTGGCTTGCTTTATTCCCTTTCGGCTAGCTGCCGGTTCGGTTGCTTCTTCACTCTGGATCTGGCTGCAAACTCCTCCTTGACATTCGAGTCGATGGCCCTCGTGTCTAGTCTGTAGCGGCGGCATCCTTGAGTACAGTGGTTCATCTTTGACGGGACGCCGCCATTGGCAGCGGGGCTTGTGGGCAATCATCACGTGCTAAGCCTCCCTCACGGCTTTGCGCGGGTCTTTGTCGTCGCGCGTGCTACGAATTTCGTATGCCGCAAATCGTCCCCACCCATTCAGTCGAGAAAATCGAATCAGGTCACAAGTTCCGGCCGAAGTCAAACGCACTCCTTCATCTTCCCGCCGTGACCCTTGTACCCATCGCCCAGCTTGCCTCCGGCAGATTGGAAGAAGCATTCGGACATCTTCCACCCTTTGATATCCTCGAACACTTCGCGTCGCGTCGCGGGAACGAACCAGTATCCACTTATGGAACGTCCGCTATTGGGACAACGTGCTGGGTTCGTGAGCCGGGAGAATGAAGGCGTTCGCTTCTGGTGAAATATGATCAGTAGGCCCTTTCCAGCGTCTACTTGCGCGATTCTGATGGACAGCACTGGTCCGTCCCTTAGGCGGATCTCGGGCAGTCTCCACTCACGCTGTGGGACTTCAAGTACCAACTCAAAGGACATCTCTCATGGACCTGAGAATTCTTATTAAAAATCCTCATCAGCTTATGAGCTGCGTATCTGAGGTAAGGATGAAACAGCCAAAGCCGACGACTTCAACTGGAGCTAAATATGAAAGCTGCATTAGGTGAAATTCTTTCTAGGACGGTAAGCTCTTCGCAAGCGGTTCGGAGAAGGTCCACTCTTGCTTGCAAAGCACGAACGGACCAAGTGCATCACCGCGCCGCTTCATAGTGCTCCGACAAAGCCTTGAGACCGTCACTGAAGATTCCCTGAAACAGCGTGTGAACTTCTGCATCGCTCGCTCCGTTAGACGTGAAAGTTCCGGCCCACTCCACGTGCGCTCCCCGTCCAACTTCGGCCAGCGAAACTGTAATAGTTGCAAGGTAGTTCACGACTGGGAATGGGGACTCTACGATGGAGTAGCTGTAGGTTCTAGCGGCGTTGTCGTAGCGTTCAAGTTGCTCGACGATGGGATGACCCTCGGGGTCTTGAAGATGGCGAAGGCGACCTCCCCTCGTAAGATCGCTTTTCCGGATAAAGGGCAACCACTCGGGAAGTGAACCAAATCCACCTATGAGGTTCCATACTTTGTCTGGCGGTATCGGCAGATCAATTGTTGCTTTAGCTGAAGCCATTGTCTTCTCCTGGTTATGTCGATTGGTAGAGCACATTCTGTGACTCCGTCTCCAGGTCGTGGATAAATTTGTTAAAGTCGACATCGTCGTGAAGATGAAAGCACATATGCAGCGATCAAGGATAAGCAGGACTTCGGTTTATGTGTCTTCTGCGGCGGCACTTGAAGCGACAACCAGACTGGAAAGGGGTGATTGCCCCAGTGGCCAGGATGACGTCGCGACGGGTCGGCTTACTTTGTTCTTTTCCATTGCATTCTCCATAGAACTGAATTGTTGAAACTCTTCCCCTGTACGGTAGTGCCCAGGTCCGGTATGCTCGGACGCCCTCCGACGGGCGGCGGAACCGGTATCCACGCCACGAATCAGCTAGGTCGTAGCATTGATAGCTACTTTTATCCATCCCGGGTTTCTGAGGTCGAACTCCCGGTACGCCGCCAGACCGTCGCTGAGCGGTTCATGCTGGGTCAAGACCTGAGAAGGGTCAATCAACCCACTCTCTACCTTATTCAGCAATTGGCGTATGTACCGCGGATGGTTTCCGTTGCCAAGGTTGATCTTCAGATTTTTGTTCATGGCGACGCCGATGGGGAAGAACGTGTCTTCGGGGGGATAGACGCCGATGATCCCAAGCGTGCCTGCTTTAGCAAGACTTTCGACAGCCCACCTCTGAGCCTGACTGGGAGCGTCTCCGGGGATCCAGTTGCCATCCTTTTCGTTTGTCTTTTTGACAATGGCAGAGAGCTCCTGCTGGTACTTCTGCTTTTCTGCTTTGCTCGGCGCTGCGGGTCCGCTTCTGGCGCTCTCGGAGTCCACACCGACAGCGTCAATAGCCCGGTTCGGCCCTCGTCCCCTGGTCAGCTCTCGCAACGCCGCCACCGGATCGACCTCGTCAAAGTTGACAGTCTCAGCTCCTAGCGAGCGTGCACGTTCCAAACGGTCCCGGCGATGATCGATTGCGATAACGCGGGCAGCACCTCTTTGAAACGCCGAAACGATCGCGAACTGTCCTACCGGACCGCTGCCCCACACGGCCACGGTGTCACCATCAGAGACGTTTGCTATGACAGCTCCGAAGTAGCCCGTGGGATAAATGTCCGCAATCGGAATTGCTTGGGCATCGCTAACCGAATCCGGCAGTCGAAAGAGGTTCGTATGCGCAAATGGCACGCGTGCATACTCGGCCTGCAAGCCATCGATCGGACCAGTTGAAGACGGCGCGCCAAAGAAAGTCGATCCCGCCTGCGGACCGTTAGGGTTAGCATCGTCGCATTGAGCGAAATATCCGCTGTGGCAATACGCACAGCTTCCGCAACCAAGGACTGCAGATATAAGGACCCGGTCACCGGCCCTGAAGTTAGTGACGCTGCTTCCCACTTCCTCCACAACACCTAGGCCTTCATGACCCAGAATGGTTCCCGGGATCATGCCTGGAAAGGTGCCGCGCACAAAATGCAGGTCCGTACCGCAAATCGCGGCGGTCGTGATTCTGACAATTGCGTCCGTGGGTTGCTCAATCTTCGGCGTGGGTACGTTATCGAGGCGGATATCACCAACCCCGTGATAAACAATTGCTTTCATACTGGTTCCCTCTTCGGTTGTGAAATCGCCTGGACGTCCGCGAAAGAATCAGGTGTACCGATTGCCTCCGCTCCTTGGCCATGTGTAGGTCTGATGGCAGACGTCATGGGAACGGACTCGATACGGATGTCGTTTGCGGCAAAGCGAGTTTCGGTCGCGACGAGTCGGTAACCTTGCATAAACCGCGTTATGCCCGATAACAGCTGTGGGATGGTATTCCCCATGTCCAAAACTCGTATGGCAAAGTTTGCATCCATGGTTTCCCTCTGCGTGGGATCGGTCGAGGCAACCCAAACCAGCACGATTCCACCGCGCTCCGCACCGGTTACAACAACATCTCGCAAAAGCGGATGCGCCGCTTCACCTTCTTTGCGGGTGATGGAACGGAGGGCCGCATGACGCTCACTGCCGGAGACCTTGCCGCACACAGTGGGTGGACGCCGAGTTTGCCAAGGTAGGTCTGAAGCCCATTGCCACCGATGCGAGCAACAAGCCCAGCTATCTGCAGGCTGTTCCTGTGATCGACTACGCCAGCGATCCGAAGGCGAGCGAGATTCCCCTCGAGACGAACGGTAAGGGGCAAACATGGAAAGCTCCTGAAGTCAGCGGAGGCTTCCGCGACCCTGTCAGCAACGACGCTGGCCTGGTCTATGTCGGCCATGGCATGACCGCACCAGAGCTGCACTATGACGACTACGCAGACGTCGATGTGCGCGGCAAGATCGTCCTGATGATGGAGTACGAGCCCTGGAGGATGATGCTCATTAGAGCTTCAATGACAGGAGACTTACGCGCCACGGCACGGGGCGTGTGAAGTTGGTCAAGGCGCAGCGCCACGGCGCTATCGCCGTCATCACTCTGCCACAAGCCAACAACACGCATCCACGGACCGCAGTACGCAATGTGCAGACTTGCTCAGTGCTTCATGCGGAGAGGCAATCTCGAGAAAAGAGTCATCGTCGCGATATGGTTGTGTACCCCAATGATTCCGCTGGGGGATGGAACATACTGATGCAGGTAACCAAGTTCAAAATCAAAATGTTTGGATAAATGCCAACCCAGAGCAGCCGACGTCGAGTTTTGACTAAGAACCCGCGCATTGCCGAGCGGCTTCAAATTGATGAAGGTCTCGTTGTATACGCTGGCATAGCTGGGCCAGGGACGGTCGGGGTGCTCACGCAGAGGGAGCCGGAATGTCATACGATAACGCGCGCGCTGCCGGAAGTTCCACTGCGTTTGCTGTGATTTGCTGCTTTCGCTAGACCTGAACCGCTCTTCGTATCTCAGACGATGAGAAAGCGTGGGTTTATCACGGCTGCTGCCGAATAAGCGGTGAGACCACTGTACGTCCTGCGACAAGCGATGTTCGGACAGGCTGACAGTAGCGCCGGTTCGTGAAGGCGAGAAGGAGAAATAGCCGTAGGAAAGTAACGAGGAGAAGTCATGCGGAAACTTCCTCCGTACACCGGGACGCACAAAAAAGAAGTCCCGATGGTGATCCGGGTCTACCCATGCACCATATCCTTCGAGATGCAGTTCCCATCGATCGGAAATAGGATGGTCGCCGACGTAGGACACCCAGATCGAATCACTGGCCTCCCGTGAGGGCTGAGCCGCTTGCGGTTGCACAGGTCCCGTTATCAGCATTCCCACTATGAACGTCAGGTGAGGAGCCAGGGAGTTGATGCGAACGTAGATGCGACCGATTAACATCTTGACCCCTGACAACGACGTACCTACCTAGTGGACCTGGATTGATTTCTTAGTAATGGAAGCTCATCGTCCCCCTGAACCGCAGGCCTAGTCTCTGTGCAGCGAGAAGTTTTGTCTATGCAGCACCTCGGCACAGAAGCTCAGATTGAAATCCGTCCGGATCACGGTGATGCCGGACTTGTCAGGTTCCAATAGGGCCAAGGCCGGTGGCGGGCCTTGAGATTTGTAAGACCACACTCTTCGAACCGCCCGTGTCCCTAAGCCCTCTCGGCAATCCAGACTGTCTGTGCGTTCACAAATGCGTGCGCGCCGAAATGAGAAAGCTCCCGTCCATAACCGCTGTTCTTGACTCCTCCAACGGGAACTCGAGGATCCGATTCCGTGACTCCGTTAATGAACACGCCACCGGTGTACAAATCGCGTGCGACCGTGCGGGCCAGATCGATATCCTGCGTCCACAAGTTACTGCTCAGCCCAAACTGGCTTGCATTCGCCGCTTCGACAGCGGCATCCAGATTTGCAACGCGAGTGATCGCTGCCACCGGGCCAAAAGTCTCTTCATCGAACGCTGGCATTCCTTGTGTCACACCAGTCAAGACGGTGGGCGAATAGAAGGCCCCCTTCCCCTCTACCGGTTTGCCGCCGCATAGCAGGCGTGCACCCTTCACAAGGCTGTCCTCTACTTGTTTGTGCAGCGAATCACGCAGATCCATTCGTGCCATAGGTCCCATCTGCACCGCCGGATCGAACGGATCACCAACGCGCATCGCCTTGGCAGCCTCGACGAATCGATGCTCGAATTCGTCGGCGATCTCATCGATCAGTATGAATCGTTTCGCTGCCAGGCAGACTTGGCCCGCATTGTGGAATCGGCCATGGATACCCGCTGCAACGGCTGCCTCGATGTCCGCATCTTCGCAGACGATGAAGGCATCAGAGCCGCCCAGTTCCATGACGGTTTTCTTGATCACCTTCCCAGCCTCGGAAGCAACAGCGGACCCCGCCCGTACACTTCCGGTGACAGAAGCTCCCTGCACCCGTGGGTCATTGATGACATTAACAACATCCTCCCTTTTCAGGATCAGGTTCTGAAAAGCGCCCTCTGGAAAGCCAGCCTCGAGCATCACGCGTTGAAACTCTAGCGAGCTTCGTTGTGTGTTCATGGAGTGCTTCACCAGGACGACGTTGCCAGCCAACATCGTTGGAATAGCCATCCTCGTTAACTGCCAGATTGGGAAGTTCCAGGGCATGACGGCGAGAATGGGTCCGAGTGGCAGATAAGAAACGTAGGCGTTAGCGATGAGTGTCGGTGCAGGCTCATCTGCTATAAAGCGGGGACCGTGCTCCGCGTACCAGTCTGCTTCGTGCGCACATTTCTCAATTTCAGCTTCCGCTTCTGAGAAAATCTTCCCCATTTCAGTCGAAATTACCTTCGCCAGCTTCGCTTTGTTCTTCCGCAACGCGTTGCCGAGGTTTGAGAGAAGCTCCGCTCGCTTAAAGACAGGCAGCTTGCGATACGACTGGAAGCTCTTCTCTGAAAGTGCAAGAGCATTTTCTATCTGCGCCGAGTCATAGTAGGAGAACGTCTCGATCTGTTCCCCCGTAGAAGGATTTATGGTAGCGAAGCCCGTTGAACTCATATATCTCTCCTTCTCCGATTCCGGGCAGAGGCAGGGAGAGAGCTGCTCCCTGCCTCTACTTTTGATGTGTCCTCCTTGAGTGGTCTAGAGCAATCCTCAAGGGCGGATATTTACGACTTCGTCGGGGCTTTCAATCCATCGGAGCCCGTATCGATGTCAAAAACTACGACTGCGCGTCCTATGATTTCTCCGGCACGGAGCAGCTCCAGGTTTTCATTGATGTCTTCGAACCGGACGCGCTTAATGGAGTGCTGAATCCTGCCTTTCTGTGCAAGCGCCAACACCTCCTGCAAGTCGCTGTAGCTGGCCCAGAACGAACCGTGATAGGTCAGTTCACCAGAGGTAAATGGAAACAGGGGGATGTCGATCCGATTTCCCATCAGGCCGACAGATACAAAGGCTCCGGCCGTGGCGAGCAGGCCAATGCCGGTTTGTATCGTTTCCGGCGCGCCAACACAATCAAGCGCGGCATCGAGTTTGCGCCTGCCCGTCAGCTTGAAGAGTTCATCCTGTAGATCGGTCAGCGACTTTCCACGAGTGTTGATGGCAAAATCCGCTCCGCGCTCTTTTGCAATTGCAAGCTTCTCGTCGTTCCGAGCGAACACCACAATGGTAGCGCCAGCGGACAAGAGCTTTGCATACTGCACGGCGTAGCTTCCCAGCCCACTTGCGCCAAACACACCCATCACTCGATCGGGTCCAAGCACCTCGGCGGAGCGTAGTTTCTTAATCGCCCGGTAAGGTGTCACGCCCGCATCCGTGAGAGGCGCGAGTTCTTCCCACTTCAGCTTGTGCTCGATACGAATAAGCTGTCGATATGGAACAGGGATGAACTCGGCGTAACCGCCCGGCGGACCGAAGCCTGGCCAGCTTCCGTGCTCACAAAGCTGTTCATTGCCAACACGGCATTGACGACAGATTCCGTCCCCCCAGCCGGCAGCGACGACGACCTGATCTCCGACGGCGAGTTGAGAGCTCTGTGGCACTCTCTCCCCGATTGCTGCCACTAAACCAGCGATCTCGTGCCCCAGAGTAATTGGAAATTCTAGTTTTAGGCCCGCAAAGTAGCCGTCGATGAGCTGAACATCTGAACGACACATCCCAGCGCCGCCCACCCTGACCAATACCTGGTCGGGAAGGATTTCTGGAATTTTCACCTCTTCAAGCACCAGTGGTTGCTTATAGCTATGCATTCTTGCTGCGAGCATCTTGAAATACCTCCCTGCTGAATCTGATTTGGTTTGCGATAGCAGAACTTTCGCCGCAGTCCGGTCGACGCCAAAACAAAGCCGCGATGACCACTCCGCTTCCGATGAGAAATGGATCGATGAAGTTGATGGCCTCACCTCCTGAAGGAATCTCGCTGGCTATCGGGTGTCACTGTAAAAATCAAAATAGTCCAGTGAAAGTCGGAGTTGCTCACGAGAGCGACAGGGCGTGCCACGTTCTCGGTGAGACGTGCGGATCAAGTCGCTAAAGCAGTTGCGGCGGCCTCGGCAACGGCAATATCCTGTTCGACGGTCCCTGCGCTGGCACCAACGGCACCTATAATCTTGCCCCCAGACAAAATGGGTACACCCCCTCCGAAGATCACGACGGAACCAGCATTACTCTCTTGAATTCCGAAGAGCGGCTTTCCCGACTGCGCGAGAGCAGCCAACTCCGAAGTTGATTTGTCAAAGATTCTCGCTGTAACAGCTTTATGAACGGCAAGGTCAATGCTGCCGATCAACGCACCATCCTGGCGCACGAACGCTACCAGGTGACCCCCAGCATCGACCACTGCAATGTTGTAAGCAACGCCAAAGCTCGCGGCCATTCTTTCTGCAGCAGACAACATTTGTTTAGCTTCTACAAGCGTCACGGTGTCAAACGTGTTGGGCACGATATTCTCCTTTTTGTGCGCCCGCAACGAAGGGATGTAGAGATGGCGCGGCAGACACGCACTCCTGTGCGATGGCTTTTTTAAGTTCCTCGCTGAATGTCCTGCTCGCACGAAGAATCGTTCTATCTTTCATCCTCACCAAAAGATCCTGGTTTCGAAGGGTTTTGAAACCAGAAACTCTGCTTGTGTTGACAACGAATGAGCGATGAATTCGGCAGAAAACGTGATTCGGTAATCTGCTTAGAAGCACAGAAATCGGTTGGCGGAGCAGATGAGTAGCACCACGTACGTGAAGTTCCGCGTAATCGCCCGCAGCGCCGATCCATTCGATTTCTGTTGTTTCAATGAGATGGGTTCGGTTTCGGTCCTTGATGGCTATACGGCCCAGAGACTCAGAGGGATTAGGAGGCTGCTCTGTCTGTGCTTCGAGTCCTGATGTGGGCGGCCTCTCGGTTGCGTGGCGAAGTCTAAACTGTTCCTGGATGCGCTTCAATCCAATCTTCAGACGATCATCACAGATAGGTTTGAGGAGATAATCCGCGGCTCCCAGGTCAAATGCTTCAAGAGCGGAGTGCTTGTGCGTTGCCAGAAACACTACAATCGGTTTCCACGGTTGCGAAAATAACCTCTTAGCTGCAACGCCAGCGGATTGCAGCGTGCCTATACCTACAATGATCGCGTCGGGCTGAAGGGTTCGGATTTTCCAGACAACGTCTTCCCTGCTCGATACATCGCCAATGACTTCAAAACTATCTCGCCCTCGTAAGTGAGCACGGATAGCAGCTTTGGCCTCTCGGTCATCTTCGATCAGGATCAAACGGATGCACATATATATCCTCTGTAGGAACAGGATCAATATGTGCTATGGCTTCAACAAAATCTATTCCGAGAAAATGGCATTTATCTGAACCCGGAAGAAGGGTTTACTGAATGACACGAAAGGGGGAGGAGTGTGTGGTCCACTTCATATGGCGGCTAAAGCCTAATGATGCCCCTACGCAGCGCAATGGCGACTGCTTCGGTACGGTCACTGGCACCAAGCTTTTCCATGATGTGCTTGACATGTCCTTTTACCGTTTCTTCACTGATGAAGAGCTGCACGGCAATGTCGATGTTGCGATTACCCCCTGCAATTTTTTCGAGAACCTCAATCTCCCGCGGACTTACATAATTTTGGCCAAGATGCTGCGCAAGCTGGGCGGCAACCTCTGGCGGCACATAACGTTTCCCGTCGTTGACTTTACGGATTGTGTTCAAAAGCTCGGAGCGCGGCATAGTCTTCAATAGGTAGGCCTGGGCACCGGCTTCAAGCGACCGCCGGATGTCGGCGTCTCCGTCGAACGTTGTCAGTATGATGATCCTCGCCTGTGCAAACTCCTTCCGGATCGCTATTAATGCTTCCAGCCCGCTGATATCCGGCAGGCGGAGGTCCATTAATGTCACATCTGGCCGAAAGATTCGGAACTGCTCGATCGCTTCGCGTCCACTCACGGCTTCTGCCACCAGTTCCATGTCCGAGGCATTGCGGATGTATGCAGCGATGCCTTCGCGCATGAAGGGGTGGTCGTCAACGCAGAGCACTCGAATTGTCTTAGATTTCATGATCATTACAACTCCTCCGGGGGATCAGGATAACGCCTCCAAATTGTGCATCGCCACTTTTTCTTTGTACGGGGTGTGGCGGACGGGTAGGCCCTTGCCGCTGGAACGTTAACTTCTACGCTCGTACCCCGCACACTGTCCGTACGAATCTTCAGAACCGCACCTATGGCTTCCGCCCGTTCTCTCATACCGGACAGACCCCAGTGCCCTTCCCGGCCATGATCAAGCGTCTGCGCGTCGATTCCGCAGCCGTCATCTGTAACCGAAAGGAGAAATGCTCGCGCGCCGTATCTCATCGTTATCTCGATCCGCGCTGCTCCAGAATGAGCGACAGCGTTCTTGTAGGCTTCGCGACCGATTCGATATACCTCGTCAAAGACGGCGGGAGCGAGCAGGCGCGAGTGCCCTTGGATGGTGACGATGTTCTCCAAATCGCGCGTGGAGCCCCATTCGCTCAACATCCTGTTCAGAGCAACCTCGAGACTTGCAGAATTATCGATTGTGCGGAGGCCGCGCAGCGCCTGCCTGCCTTCTTCGGTTACCTGACGCATCAGTTGCAGGACTCGAAGCAGCATCGGCTTCGCCGATGAATCATCAGGCAAGTGGTCTTGCACCACATCGATCTGCATGGATGCGCTAATCACCCCTTGCAGCAGCGTGTCGTGAAGATCCTGAGCGATCCTGGCACGTTCAGCAAGTCTGTCCTGAAACCGTTGATCGAGTTGCGCGGTGACCTGCATCATGCGGATGCGATAGAGAACAAGGACCAGGAACGCTCCCATCAGTACGCTTGTGGTTCGGAAGTACCAGGTCTGCCAGAATGCAGGTTGCACGTTGAACTTAACGCTGGCTTCTGGTCCATTCCAGGCGCCGAGCGCATTTGATGCCATAATGCGGAACGTGTAGTCACCAGGAATCAGATGCGTGTAAACGACCTGGCGAGAGGAGGCGCCTGCACTCCAGCTCTGGTCCAGACCATCCAGGCGATAGCGGAACCGGGTACGCTGTGACATCTCGGTGCTCGTTCCAGCGTATTGAAAAGTGATGCTGCGCAGGTCCGATGGTAACTTCAGATCAGTGCCTGAAATCGGAGCCGCACCTTCGGGCGACACGGATTCTATTCGTACAGAAACGGGTCTGCGATAACCCTCAGCCTCCTTTGGATCCGCGAACGCAATGGAATGCGAGAGGGAGAGCCAGATACGCCCGAACGAGTCAGAGAGAAGGGAGCGATCTCTTCTAACACCCGTGGTTTCGTTCAATCCATCATCGACCCCATAAATTTGCACGTCATTCTCCGTGACGGTGCCGTCGAAGAGCTTTGCGCTGTCTACCTGCAAAACATGTTCTGCAGTGGCTAGCCAGAGAAAGCCTTGTGCATCCTGCCCGATACTCAATATCTCTTCCTTGAGCACTCGCGGTAGACCTGCAGGTATTTCAATATGCCCGTGCGCAAAATGCGCTATACCGTGAGATGTCCCAATCCACAGTCTCCGGCGGTCATCTTCGAATACCGTTCTGACATTGAGAGGCGGTTCTGAGTCCGTGGGAGTGAAGGTGCTCCATCGCGTTCCATCGAACGATACGAGTCCCCCAGGAGATGCAAACCACATCTTCCCGTCAGCAGATTCCACAGAAGAGAAGATTGCGTTCGATGGCAAGCCGCTGCTGACAGCGTAAGTCTGAAACGACCCCTTACGTAAAAGAGACACTCCTCCGCTCACGGTACCCGCCCAGACACTTCCATCGCGGGCCCGAGTCACGGTGTAAACGCTGTTCTGCGAGAGACCATCTCTTTGGGTGAAAGTATGAGCCCGCCAATGACCACCGCGTCTCACGAGTTCCGTAAGACCACCTTGTTGTCGTCCGAGCCACAGATCATCTTTGATTCCATCAATTGAATAAATAATGTCCTTGCCTAGACCAGGAACTTCAATGCGCTTGACTATCCCGTTCTCGATACAAAACAACCCGCCGGAAACTGGGGCAAACCAAGCACTGCCTGCGTCATCGACAAAAATCGGGCCGCCGACTCTTGCGAGTTTTGTTTCCTTTGAAGAGAAGGTTGTAAACATGCCATCGCGCAGGCGTTCGATGCGGTGGGAACCGGCGAACCATATACTTCCTTCAATATCCTCGAAGATGGAGGAAACCGTTGCATCGTCATTGTCGCGCAAGACACCAGTGACACTGCGATGTTCTGGATCGATCCGATAGAGCCCATCGTCGGTCCCCACCCATAGGTTGTGATGGCGGTCGCGTACAAGCGCGTAGACTTGCGCTTTGCGCAGACGCATTGGAAGTTTTAAATCAACGGACGCCCCATGTTCCCAAAGATGAAGTCCAGCCTCCGAGCCAATCCAAACACCGCCATGCTCTGATGGAGCAAGGGCATTTACGCTGTGCAATTTCGTGTCAGGCAATATCCTGATACATTTACCATTCTCGATCTCATATAAGCCGTCATCTCTGGTGCCAAGCCAGATCACGCCTGTCGAAGCTTCAAGTACAGAAATGACGATCCCAATGCGATCGTGGGGCGAGATGCGGTGGAAGTCACCGCCTTGAAAACGAAGCGCTCCATTTTGTGGCCCCCACAGAAGCAAATTCCCAGCTTCATTTTTAGACATGGCGGTGAAGAAGGCCTCGGAGATACGGAACTTCGCGACGGCGTCTTCAAACACGCCGTCGCGATATCTTAGGAGTCGAGGACCGTCCAGACGAACCCAAAGGTTCCCTTCTTTGCCTTGCACGACGCTCCGCACTGCCCCCTCTGCGATTCGATCCGGCAGCGGAGGTTCCATCACCTTGAACTCCGAGCCGTCGAAACGAACGAGACCTCGTTCTGTCCCTAACCAAAAGTAGCCGTCGGGTGACTGAGCGATCGCGTAGATCGTTCCTGCCGCATATCCTTCTTCAGCGCCCCATGCACTATGTACGTACTGTGCAAGCCCACGATCCGGGCTCAAAGCAAGGGCTGGTGTCACCAACCAGAAAGCTCCTATGGCTCGACCCACGAACAAGAGAACGTTATTCCACCGTCGATCACGGCACATATTCAAATTTCTCGATCACAACTTCAACCGGATGCCCAAGGCCGCTCTGAGAGTGACGGAAATCATAGAAATCCAAATGCAGAATCTCCCCCGAAGGCACAGGTACTCCAGATTTGAATACATGCTCCATCACAACGTCGCGTGCCGTCGAAGATGCCCCCCGGAAAGATTTGAACGCGGCCATGCCCGGCTCCCATCGTAATAGGTGGGTTATCCGTCCAGCTGGAATTTCAAAGTGCACTGTATTCTCCGGAATGTAATAGGGCTGAATCACGTAGTCGCCATTTCGATTCTGGGGCTTACCCCACCGGCTCAGTTCTATAGCCATTGCTCCCCCTTCCCGATCCGAAGTGGTAAGAGCAAGCACAGCTGAGACGGGTAGATGAGCACTATCGGAAACCAGAAAGCGGTAGGTTCCGTACCCCAGGCTCCGCGTCAGTCTGATCCCAGCGCAGTGCCAGCGGTCACCGACCTCTCCCATGAACAGATGAAGATAGCCACGATCATCGACCCATGCATTGGATGGTTCATAGTCACATGGCTCGCCTCCGCGATCGTTTACAAAGGAACGCACCGCCCAGTCGTATCCACTGAAATGAAGAATCTTGATATCCACCGGTTGAACGGTCGACGCTTTGATCACAGCAGAAGCCAAAACGCCGTCGCCATGGGTAGGGATCGTCGATAACTTCGCCGGGGGATGATACCCCGCGCTGACCAACAGCGCGGCATAGTCGGTACCTAAGTGGGTCGTGCTATCCCAACTCCCATCAGCTGCGACCCGCGTGATTGCATGGTTTCGCAACGGCTGGACCCACCAGGTTCCTCGGCTGAGTGCGTAGATAACAACACTCTCCCCTTCATTGCCATTCACTACCCGACCGCTGATGTGATCTTGAACATCTGGCCCACCTCCAACTGGAGGGATGTGGGTAAAAACAATCTCCGCTTTTCGGGATTCATGAGACGGTCGGCAGCCTATGGACGACGCCAATACGCCAAACAGTAACACATATGGCGCCACCCGAAACGTAGGTACGCAAAACGCGTAGACCCTAGCGACTAATCTTGTCGCATGACATGCCCGGATACTCTGCGATGTTTTCACAGGGGCCCCGTTTCTTACGATGACATCTTTTGGTCCTGAATGCAGCCCTAGAAAGAGGTATTTTAGGGCCTAGCGGGCCGTATCGAGTTAACAACATTTCATCTTTAGGAAGACCCGGAATTTCCAACAGTAATCAAAAATAGACCTGGTATGCCGGTCGGACATGCGGGGTAAAGGGTGAAGGAGCCTGCTGTGAGTACTCTCTCACCCGATTTCGGTCCTTCACAGGCTGTCGAAAACTCTTACGATCCTCTCGGCAGTACTGCGGCCGCTCTGGGGATTCGTTCCGGTCACAACGCGACCCGATGTGACGGAATAGTCATCGAAAGCGTTCATAGCGGTACTGTAATATGCTCCGGCTGCCGTGACAGCCTCAACGATAGGAATTACGCCGTCTTCCCTCAGCTTATCCAGAACGTTGAAGATGAGTTCACCTTCGATGGTGAATCCGGCAACCGTTTTCCCTTCGATAATTGATTTGCCTGTTCTGTTATCGATGATTCCCGGCATGATCGCCGCTCCGTGGCAAACCGCACCCACCACTCCTCCGCGATCCCAGATATCCCCAGCAATGGTCTGTAGCCCCTTTGCGGTGGGATAGTCATAAAGTGCGGCGTGCCCTGCCGACGCGAAGAAGACCCCGTAGTCCCCCTTCTTCAGATCCGAAGCCTTCTTGAGTTGCGAGTTCAACTTCACCATGAAGGGGTGGTCCGGACGATCGTAGACCGCCTTGTCAGCTCCCTGCAGGAACGGAAGGGTGAGCGAGTTGAAATCGAGGCCGAAGGAACCGGTTTCGGAAGCCAGGTCTACTTCGAAACCTGCGGTGGTGAAGACTTCAAACGGATGCAAAGCTTCTGTAAAAAACAGACCTGTTTTGTGGTTGCCAGGATAAATGGCTCCCTGAAAGCTTGAGATGGCGATGATCGCCTTACGAGGAAGATTCGTCGACATGATGTGCTCCTTCTTCTGTTGATTTCGTTGGGGTATGCGATTGGAATTCGTTACCGCATTCGGTCCGCCCGGTTCTCACTGTGAAGCCGCAGCTGGCCTGTCAGCTCACACGTCAAAAAAAGACCGACGGTAAGCAGATCAAACGCAGTATGTACTCGTAAGGGTGCGAGTTATCCATCGATGCGACAAAGCGAGTAGTGGATGTGGCGAAACGTGCAGATCGTCTCTTGCGTGCAGCATCCTGCGATCGTGAGAACTCCCTGACGTTATTTGAACCTTGGGTAAAAGCGATGTTCTTATAGCGGCTTCCAGCAAAAATGCGACGAAGCGAGTTTTCGGCGCGACAGATGAGGCCCCAAGTTAGGCTCGCTGCTCATAGACTGGCAGCATCTTGCGAGGCCCAAGGATCTGGTTTCGAAGAACGATAACAGCCGCTCGCGCCAAGACTTGGGACATGGAGGAGGAGAAATGGAGAACACGAACGAGTTACCAGAGCAAAGCACAAGCCAAGTTTTGCGGGAGCCGCAGCAGGCAAACCGGGGGGAAACTGAGATGCTGTCTGGCCTCGCATTCCCAAAGCTCACGGAAGAGATGGTGGAGCGCCTAAGACCTTATGGTCACCAGACAAGCTTCCCGGCAAACTCAATCCTTTACAAGCATGGAGATACGGAAATCGGCACATTCATTGTTCTGGAAGGTGGTGTTGATGTATCTCTGCCTTTAGCGAATGGGGGGTCGAAGATAACAGCCCGACACCGGAAATTTTCGTTCACCGGAGAGTTCAATCTACTCAACTCACAACGTTCCATGGTGGAAGCGAAGACCATCTGCGACAGCCTCCTGCTATGTATTGCCAGGAACCAACTACAAAACCTGATGCGCGCCGAGGGAGATATCGCGAACCTGATTGTGCAGGCCGCGATCTGGCGTCGCAGGGACCTGCTCAACGAAACCTCGAGCGGAGCGACTCTTACCGGACGAACCAACGACGCGCATATGATGCAACTTCGGCGGTTTCTCATCAGGAACAGCTATCCTCACCACGTCGAAGAAGTGTCAGAGTCTGCAGTCGAGACCGGATTCCCAGCTGTGCAGCTCTTGGATGGCCGCATCCTTCGTCAACCCACCATCTCACAACTGGCAGATGAACTCGGCATTACCGAACTACCTGAATCCGAAATTATGTACGACGTAGCTGTAGTCGGTGCCGGACCTGCCGGACTCGCAGCAGCCGTGTATTCTGCATCGGAAGGACTGTGCACGATTGTCATCGAAGCGCTTGCACCCGGAGGGCAGGCGGGGACTAGCTCTAGGATTGAAAATTATCTCGGCTTTCCAACAGGCATCGGCGGCCAGGATCTTGCAACCAGGGCCCAATTCCAGGCGCTGAAGTTTGGTGTGCACTTCGCGATCTCCCGCGAAACCATAACCGTTGAACCAGTCAAGGATTTTCATCGTCTGACTCTTATGGGCGGCACAAAGGTTGAGGCTCGATCGATCGTGGTAGCAACTGGAGCGCAATACCGCAAGCTGAATGTTCACGGTCATGAGCGATATGAAAATTGTGGTCTGTTCTACGCTGCGACGCCGATGGAGTCGCTCCTCTGCCGGGACAAGGATGTGATTGTGGTTGGAGGTGGCAACTCGGCAGGGCAGGCATCAGTCTTCTTATCGGGTATTGCACGGCATGTGCATCACATCGTGCGCGGGCCCTCTTTGGAAGGGACGATGTCGCAATATTTGATCTCCCGGATCGCGGGTTCTTCCCGGATCACACTCTGCGTCAACTGCGAAATTGTCGCGCTAAAGGGGGAGACAGTCTTGCAGTCCGTAACCTGGCAAAACTACACAACTGGGGAACGGACAGAAAAGCCAATCGATACGGTATTTGTCATGATTGGCGCGGAACCAAACACGGGCTGGCTCTACGGCACCGTTCGTCTCGACAAGAAGGGCTTCATCCTTGCTGGCGGAACGGATGGCTTCGAAATGACACCGTACGCGTCAAGCGTCCCGGGGATCTATGCGGTCGGTGATGTGCGGGCAAATTCAGTGAAACGCGTGGCGTCGGCGGTTGGCGAGGGCTCCGTGGTTATCTCAGATGTTCATCGCTACCTTGCGGGTCGCCGTGAGATTGACTCTGCTGGATCGAAATTCACCCCGCCTGCTGAGCATCCGGCAGCTCGTTGAGTAACAGCACAGATTGCGTTTGGTTCTAGTTCAAACGAAGACACACCCTCCGTCAGGCTGCTCCGGATCATCGCCCGGGTACCTGCGTAAGACGTTATGTTGTTCATCCGCTCAGTTTGAGCAGCAGCCAACGAATATTATTGGCCAACTCTCCGGGTGATGAAATCGCGGATACGTTCTGCATTGGTTCAGGACCCTGATAAGGCATCACGGTTTCCTGCCTCCGTCGCGACGCATCCTGAATTTCTTCGCGGCCTGCGCAACTGGAGCAATGTCGGAAACACCGCTGTATGCTGATACGCGACCTGGCCGGGCACAGAAAGTTCAATCAAGGTTCCCTTATTCTTTTTTGAAACTACTTTCAAGGTGCCTTTCAACTTCGCTGCGCGTTCACGCATTCCGACAAGACCCCAATGGTTTTCGCGCATGCCTGCCGCCATGATCTCTGTTGGAATACCGCAACCATCATCCGACACTAGAAGGCTTAATTTTCGGCGTTGATAGCTGATATCCACCATGATCGATTTCGCGTTCGCATGGAGGAAAGAATTGGTAAGTGCCTCTCGGCCTACTAACAAAACTTCTGCTTGCACTGAAACGTGCAGTCTTCTACGTTTGCCAAGAACATGAACATGAAATTGGACAGGTTGCATTGCTTGTAACTGGAATGCAGTCGCCGATAAGCATTGCTCCAGATCCTCCTGCTCCCTCTCGTTCGCCCGAAGATCGCGCACCCGTTCCCGCCCCTCCTGCATCACGTGCTGCGCCATGCGGAGTGTGCGAAGGAGATGGTTTCGGGTAGGATCCCCCTCCGCGAGGGCGTCCAGGGCACACTCGAACTGCATCATCACGGCCAGTTGACCTTGCAAGAGCGTGTCGTGGAGTTCACGGGCAATGCGTTCGCGCTCAAATAATCGCTCGGCGTGCCTGGCTTCGAGTTGTCGTCTGATCTGTCGTACCCTTTCTCGCAGCCCCCACCAGACAAGCAAGCAAAGCATAAACCCTATCGCGATTTTGAACCACCAGGTCTCGTAAAATGCGGGAGCGATGATGAACTCCATTTCCGCCCCTTCGTTGTTCCAAATGCCATCGTCATTGCACGCGATCACTCTGAAGCGATGCTGTCCTGCCGGCAGATGGGCATAGAACGCGAGTCTTCGAGTACCCGGATCCTGCCAGTCTTTATCAATGCCCTCAAGCTTGTAGCGGAATCGGACGCGTTCCGGAATCGAGAGACTCAGAGCGGTGTATGAGATCTCTACATTCTGAGCACGAGGTGGTAGTTGAATTGTGTCGCGTCCTTCAAACGTCTTTCCTTGAGACTTTAGCGCCTCAATCTTCACAGTTGGCGGCACCGAGTTGATGGCTCTCCTTGGGGCCTCTGGATCCAGAAATCCCACACCGCTGGAAGTCGCAAACCAGAGCCTCCCTCCCCCAGACTCCACGACAGAAGGATCCGGCCACCGGTCATTTGGCAAACCTGGGAGCCCGTCCAGTGTGTCATAGCGTTGGCTATTCACGGCATGTGAGGGATCGGACAGGCGTCGATCGAGTTCTGTTTTAGAGACTCTGACAACACCGTCAAAAGTATTCAGCCACAGTTCGCCCCCCTTTGTTTCGACTACACCTGATATTGATACAGGCTGAGACTTGTTACTCCAGATTACGGGTTCGATGCGCCCGTTGCGAAAAAGCAGAAGGCCCAAGCCGCCTGCAAGCCAAACATGGCCGTTCTTAACCTCGAGTGTGAACACTGTGATGTCGAGGTTACTTGGATAGGAGTAATGGTGAAATGCGTGGCCGTCCCATTGGACCAAATTATTTGCGAATGCAAACCAGACATTGCCGTCGGCATCTCCCGTCATGGCCCCAATCAAACCAGGTTTTCTGCCTATCGCCTGGTTCTCATTCCTCCACACACCATCCACCCTATGCAATATGGCAGGCTGAAAAGTAGACACCCATAGATCGCCATTTCGATCCGTTGCGACCGCAGCGGTCGTGTCCTTTCCGGGATAAGGAACCGACACAAGTTTGTTTGCTTTGATCCGACATAGATTCGGAGTTCCTTTCCCCGCCCAGATCGTGCCCGACGCATCGCGACGTATCGATCTGACCTGCTCGGTGGCCGGAAAAGTAATCGTGTGCCCGTCGCTAGCAACATGTGTTAAGGGCGTACGGCGACTACCTACCCAGACCGTGTTAGCGTCTCCAACGGCTATCCCTAGCTGCAGAGTCCGGTCGTAATCGAACTGGAGCGTGGAGAAAAAATTCTGTCTGAGCCGATCGAGACCGGCCTCAGTGCCTACCCAGATATTGTGCTCGCGATCTATGAGCACATTTGTAATGTCGTCCGAACTGAGGCCGTCCTTCTTCGAGAAAAGTGCACCTTTTGCTGGATCAAGCGCCGCGCCCAACGGTTGCTTCGCAACATCCGCGAATCGTTCCACACCATGATCTGTCGCAGCCCAGATGGCCCCATCGGCATCGAATGTAAAGTTGGCGAACTCTACCCCCTTCATGGTCGGTACGGTGGCGACGGAAGCCAGCGCCGACATCCCTGGCTTCCAGACCTTTCGCAGACCCTTCGTGTCAGAGATCCAGATGGACTTGTCAGGAGCTTCGTGAATGTAGGACGTATAGGTGACCGGACCATCGCCCACGGCATCCCGGAGGAAGGCAGACGAACCGGCAGGATGATAGATTAACTCGTTCGAGCTGGTCTTCGCCCATAATGTCCCGGAACTATCGAGCAGTATGCCACGAGTGAAGCCTCCGGGATACCCAGTCTCAGGCCCAAGGGGTTCACAGATCCCATGGTGAAGTCGGGCGAGCCCGCTGGAAGCATCGATCCACAGGGAACCGTCACGATCTTCCCACATCCCACCAGGTTTACGACCCTGCGTACATCTCCGATCAGAGAATGGAACGACCCGTTTGTTTCTCCACAGAACAAGAGTCCGACGTTTGGTGGTGAACCACATTCCACCAAAGCGCGACGGCAGGACAGCGTCTACATCGTGATTGAGGATTGCGCCATTAGTTGCTTCGTCCACGCTTTGGAATTTAATGCCATCAAATTTGAAGATCCCGTTTGAGGAAGTCAGCCACAAATAACCATCGCTGTCCTGATATACCTCGAACACCGAGCCTATGCCATCCACAGAAGACCACGCTGAGTGGTAATAATCTCTCAGCTTGTTCTGTGCAAGGGACTCAATCTGAATTCCACACAGAAGAAGCTCCAGGATGAGTAGGGTGATGCGCGAACTTCTGCGGCGCGCTCCTCTTTGTGAGCTCATTATGTCCTTGATCCTTAGAAACGACGTTGCCCGGCAGCGACCGTCAATGATCACCTATTTTGGAGGCCGTTCCCCTTGCATGACTTGTCGGCGAGCCTGATCCTAGAGGAACAAGGTATCGCCGCGGAAGACTGGTGGACAACCCCTGAAAAGTGGTGTTTTCGCGCGTCGTACTGAGTCGCGCGCGATGAAGGATGCCGTTGAGCAAGGGGCTCTCCGGCATACCGTTGTATCGATTTCCTCTGGACGCAAAGAGGGAGTTGATCGAAGCATCCAGCGAGCTCCGGCCAACTGCTCTACGGCACCGCCTCAACTCCGCCCTTTACCAATATGAAGGCTGAAGGCCACGACATTCGCCGTTCGCAGCACATTTTCGTCCGGGATATAAGTGCAGTCCGACATCTGAAAGCCTGAGCCTCTCACGGCTGCTTACGCCAGAATAGCTCGTAAACATTTGCGCCCCATAGCGGTTCTGGTTCACTTTTGGTGAAGCGAGTATGTGAGTTTGTGTTCGCGTTTCGACCCGCGATCACAGGCTGGATTCAGGACGCGGAGCCTGAGCAGATCGAAGCTGGCGCGTCCATACATTTGTCGTTTGAGCAGCTTCAGCCGGAGGATGTGGCCTTCGACCATGCCGTCGCTCCAGGTCATTCTGAATGCGGCTCCGCAGCGTTCTTGTCTCGTGTCAGTCTTCGCGCGAGGGAAGCAGGAGGAGAGTTTTGTGTTTCCTGGAGCCACCGTGGCCATGCATCTATATCGCGTACACGGATCATCTCGAAGAACGGTCTCCTGTCCGCGCGATAGCTGCGATCTGCGCGACGCGCCGTAGAGCGCCTGCAGATGTCTGTTTGAAGCAGAAAATGACTTGAACCAGAGAGTATCCCGGCGAGGTGACGGTGCAGACTCGCCGAGTAACTCTCTTCGGTAGTATTTAGGTACAGGGCAAGGCAGGCTCACGCGAAAAGCGCACATGACGAACACTCGGAGAAGCTCGAGGTGTCAGAATGTGAGCTTCAGTCCAGCCTGCATAACACGTGGAGCAACGCTTCCCACAGACGTGATCCGACCGTAGGTTCCGCTGGTGGAGTTTGTATCCGGCAGACCAAAGCTGGTGTGATTGAAGGCGTTGAAGAGCTCCCAACGAAACTGCAAGCGATAACGCTCATATGCGCTCCAGTTCTTCATGATGGCGGCGTCGCTGTAGTTGATGCCGGGTCCACGAAGGATGTTGCGGCCGCTGTTACCGAAGGTCCCGGGTGCATTCGGTTGGAAGGCCGAGGTGGTGAAGTATTGATTGAGCCACTGCTCCTTACCGCCCTGATGCGTCTGTACGGGAACTCCCGGAGTGATATCCGCGCGATCCTGATACTGCAGAGCTCCGGAGTTGTTCGAACTTCCGGCGCCTCCCGGGATGCCGAAGGGGCGTCCCGACTGCAGCGTGTAGATCGCCGAGATCTCCCATTCGCCGAGAACACTCCGCACGAATGAGTTCCGACCCCGCAGACCGGGCGTAGTGTAGACGCCATTGGTTACGGAGACGAAGGGGAAGCTGAGGTCGGATACGCCACGGTTGTAACGGATATCGTAGGGGTTGGCAAGCGCGGGATTTCCAAAAGTCACGTTCCCCGAGGAGCCAAGGTCGATCGTCTTGGACCAGGTGAAGCTGGACTGGATCTGGAAACCATGGGACATACGCTTCTCCATCTGCAACTGCAACGAGTGGTAGTTACTTGTGCCCAGGCTGGTCGTCGTAAGTACCTGGCCGAACTGAGCGTTGGGACGGACGCCGCGGACATTTGCCTGTATCTGGCCGGGGTTGCTGTCGATGGCCGTCGTCTGATGATAGGACTGGCTGCCGACGTAAGCCATGTGTGCCACCACGGAGTTAGTGAACTGCTGTTCGATAGACAGATTCCAGCTTTGCGTCATGCCGAGTTTGAAGTTTGGCAGGAAGGTGGCGGGAACCGTCGTCTGGCTTCCAAAGTTGAAGTTAGATGGCGGCGGAGTGAGGCTGTACGCGAAGGGAGGAAAGGGACTCACACCACCTGTTGGCGTGAAGGTCGCCCATGGGTTAGAGAACTGAATATCCTGCGTGCTGCTGCCGTAGAAGGTATACGTCGGGCTGAAGGGGCTGATGTCCGCGACATGGTTGTAGATGGAATAAGGCAGCGGAGCCGTGAACATGCCGAAGCCTGCACGGATTGCCATCCTCGGAGTGGCCTGAAGAGCGATGGCGATACGTGGTTCAAAGTAGCCATAGCTGTTCTTCACCAGAGAATCCGGAACTCCCGGGTCACCCGGAAAGAGCATGCCTGCCGGGGCATTGGGGAACATCGTGCTCTTCTGCCCCGGAGCCCAGACAGAGCCGCGTCCGGCCTTTGACTTCGGTGCGAGGTTTGGATCCCAGCGAAGACCAGCCGTGACTGTCAGGTTAGGGCGAAGACGGAACTGGTCCTGTACATAGGCACCGAGAAGGGTGCCAGTCACATCGGCAATCTCACCAGCGCCCTGCTGGAACGAACCGACTTTACCGAGGAGATAGTCGGCGAGGCCAAAGCCTGTGTAGTAGCCGTTGAAACCAACGATGGGGTTGGATGGATAGTAGGTCAGTTCCCGCGCAGACTGCCGCCACAGGTCCGCGCCGGCAGAGAGCGTGTGATTGCCGATGGTCTTTGTGAGGTAATCCGAGAATCCAAAGGAGTGGCGCATCTCGCCGGTGTACTCGTTCCACGGCCCGGAGAATCCTCCGGTTACGTTGAAGCCTTCGCTGTAGCAGACGCCCGGAACTTCGGTGACGTTGATGTACTTCGAAAGACAGAAAGCATTTCCGGCCGAGTCGCGCTGCGTGCCCGCGTTATACACATGCATCTGGTTCCAGAAGAGAGACAGCGCGTTCACCGTGCTGGGTGTAATCGTCCACGTGTGGTTGAGGACTTCGTTGAAGTACTTGCCCTGTTTGCCTGCGTTGACGGCAAGGATGTTCCCGGGTATCGCGCCCTCCGCGCGATTGTAGTACTGGTTGTAACTGCGAATCGTCAGACGCTGGCGATCGTTGATCGTGTAGTCCAGGCGGCCGGTGCCTTCGTCAAAGGTCTCCTTTGACGCGGGACTCTGAAAGTAAACGAGACCGCTTGCGGCGTCCTGACCGAGGGGCAGCGCGGTGGTTGTGATCTTGACCGATGCCGGATCAAAGAGGGTGGGGCTTACCTGATTCTTCTTTCCGTTGATCGTCGTGAAGGGTCCGCCGAGTGTACCCGGATAAGCGCTGAAGTCCCCATTCAACATAGCCTGGGTCGGCGTATTGGCGCTGTTCGCCGTCGCCGTGGAGTTCTGGCGCGTTCCCTGGTAGTTGCCAAAGAGAAAGAGTTTGTTCTTCACAAGGGGGCCGCCGAGGAAGCCGCCGAACTGGTTCCGTTTGAGCGCGTCAACCTGCTTGGAAAAGTAGTTCGCCGAGTTAAGCGCACTGTTGCGAAGAAATTCGAAGGCACCACCATGGAGAGTATTTGTTCCGCTCTTGGTATCGATGCTGACGATGGCGCCAGGAGAGAATCCGTAGTGTGCATCGAAGTTATTCGAGATGACGCGGAACTCGCTCGTAGCATCCGCGTTGGGCGACGGCGCCGCGAGAAGCATGTAGGTATCCATGTTCGGTACGCCGTCAAGAAGATAGAGCGTACTTCCCTGCCGACCGCCACCGGCGGAAGCTCCTGATTCGTTCGGGAAGGTAGTCTCTCCCTGCTGCGTTCCTCCGCCCGTATTCAGGATGTTGACCGTACCCGGCGAGAGAAGAACGAGGCTGGAAGGGTCCCGTCCGTTGAGCGGCAACTCCCTGATCGCGTGTTCGCCTACGGTGTTGCTGACCTCTGCGTTCGTAGTATTGATAAGGGCCGCGTCAGCGCTGACGTTAACAGTCTCCGACTCGCTACCGATCTTCAAGGCCACATCCAGCGTTGCCTGCTGGCTGACGGTCAGGACGATACCGGTTTGTTGAAATCCCTGAAAGCCTTTCTGCTCGACCTTCAGGGTGTACTTGCCCGGAGGGAGCGAAGGAAAACGGTAGAGTCCGGACGTGTTGGCGTCCGCTGGTAGCGACAAGTTCGTATCGACATTGGTTACAGTCACATGCGCCGACGGTACGGCTGCGCCCGCTGAGTCGATGACGGTTCCAGTCAGCGTCGCGCTGCCTCCTTGCGCCAGAAGCGACGCTGCTCCTGAAGTTACGAAGAGGACAAGAAGCGCGATGCGCAGAACGTTCGAAAGACCTGCACGGCGAGCTAAGTTGCCTGCGCGCGCACTGGTCCGGTGATTGCATTTCATGTGTTGCCTCCAAAGGGTAACGCTTCTCCCGGATAGGTTTATGGAAGCCCGGGAACGCTTCGTGATGCCAAATGCATGACAGAGGGACTCTAAGCTTCCACACTTACAACGGAAATCCGCCGAAAGGGGGAGTGGCGAAAGATTTATCAAATCTTCGCTAATGCCCGATGCGAACAACGACCTGATACTGCGGTATGGCCTTGACGCTCAGAAGACTTTCCGCAATGCCACCCTCGAAATGAAGCTCCGAGGCCTTTTCCAAATACATCGGGTAGCGCTCCGGAAGAGGAAGTACGAAGAGATGAAGCTCCTTTCCCAGGCCACAGGCGTCCTCCCGAAGCGCGCGCAGTCCCACCGTCCAGACAAGGCCATTCCAGAAATCGTCATCAAGAAGGCAATCTCCTCCATAGAGTCTTCCAACGTCTCCTTGATACCGGATCTGCAGGAAGACGTCGGCAACATGGCTGTTTTTCGGAAGGTCAGGCAGTTCAAGTTTCCACATCGCTGCACGCTCGAACTCGGCGTCGTCTGGAGCGAGCGGCGTTGGTTTGGGACGCCACGAAAACGCTGGGCCAAACTCCCACGGTGAGCGTGCCTTCGCCTGCCGGATTGGGACGACTTTCACATCGAGAGGAACGTCGGGCAACGTCACGCTATACCTCTGGAGGACACCGTCCTTTCCCCTTGCAATGACCTTCACTCCCGTTGCCACCGGCATACCGCGGTCGCCAAAGACGGCAAACGGGATCTCCGCCTTGCCGAGTGATTGCAGCGTCCATCTACCTGAATCGGAGAAGAGGTCCACTGGCGTCAATACCAGGACACTGGGATCGTCGACGGCCCAGACCTGCTCGGCCTCCGCTTCCGGCAACAGGACAACATGCACTCCGCCCGCGAGCTGGAACTCTGTTCCCCGGTCCGAAGCCAGACTGAGGCGAACTCCCACCGCCGTATGGCTCTGCGCGATTCCTTTTGGCATCTTTAGAAAATTGGTCCCGTCCGCAAACAGAAACTCGGAGGGGACACCTGGCACGGCGAAGAAGAAATAGTAGGTTTCTCCCCCACGTTGCACACGCTTGAAGAGTTGTGCCGTGCTGTAGCGGAGGACCGCACCGTTGAGCGAATAGTTGAGAGGCCAAATCCCGTAAGCCCCGGACGGTAGATCGATCGGATTCTCTGGGACTCGTACCGTCCCTGAAGGCAACTTTACATCTACCTGGAACTGCCGCCTTACCGGCATCTCCAGGCCGCGAACGTGGTTGTTGAAGAAGATGAAGCCTTGCTCGCCAGAGGTGCGCACAGACACTCTGGGCACCGTCGAGTCTGCTGGATTAGGTGGGATCTCCTGCGGTTGATGTGGCGTCATGGGCGCGAGCACGTCACCAAAGTCATGCAAAAAATAATGCACGAGTTTAAGCTTGCGCAGCGAGTCGCGTTCCTGACCAAACTCGCCGAGCGGGGCCTGGAAATCGTACGACTTCACGGGAACGTCGGTGGGATAACCCGTCTTTTGTGATTCCTGCAAGGTGGTGCCGCCACCACTGGGATTGCGGCCTCCATGAAACATGTAATAACCTAGCAAATTCACACCGCTCCCCAGCATCACTGGCGCAATCGCAGCCACATCGTCGGTGCTGAGAACGGGCCTGCGGAAGTAGGTGTCCTGCGTTCCAGCTCCAACTTCGGCAGTTAGAAAAGGCGTGCCGCGATAGCTCTCAGCCGCGCTCTGTCCCTTTCCACCGATTGCGCCCATGCTTCCCGCGATGCGATTCGCAAAGCGAAAGGCGTAGACCTCGTTGGGCGGAAGCTTTTCCGCGGATGCATCCCACGGAGCGTCGGCATAGCCACCATAGACGGGCAGCACAGCATCCAGAGGAATCGAAGCGCCATCCCATCCTGTCACGGTGTACAGCGGCACATCGATTCCGGCGGCGACGGCCATCTGCTTGAGTGTCCGGATGTGTTCTTCACCCGCGCCCTTTCCGGCCCCCCGATACTCGTTCTCAATCTGCGTTCCGATGACAGGACCTCCGTCTTTCCAAAGTAGCCCCTGCAACTGTTTGCCGATCTCGACATAGAAGTGTTGTACCTGCTGAAGGTAAGCAGGGTCGTTCGTTCGCAAGACACCTTTTTTCAGTACCCAGTCAGGAAAACCTCCGTTGCGAACCTCCGCGTGCGCCCACGGACCGATGCGGGGATACACATACACGCCGTGCTGCTTGCAGAGTTCCACAAAGTGGCGAAGGTCTCGCTGTCCCTTCCAATCAAAGACGCCTTCGACCTGCTCATGATGAATCCAGATGATGTAGGTGGAGATGATGTCGACGCCCGCCGCCTTCATCTTCAGGATCTCCCGCTCCCACTGCGCCTCGGGAAAACGCGAGAAGTGGAACTCTCCCATGACGGGCAGCCACGGTTTTCCATTGAACGTGAGATATTGCGAATTCACGCCGATCTGATCTCCTGCAGGATTACGAGAGCTACCCAGTTTTGCCAGCACCGGTGCAGCAACAGGAGCAGGAGAGGAGGCATCGACCACGATGCGCTGACTAATCAACTGGGCACCAGCAGAGATGGACAGCACAGCAGCGACGCCGGCCATAACGAAGAGGCAAGACAGTTTCATTCGGATTCCTAAAGCCGCATCGTGAATTTCAAAACGCTGTTCCAGCGGAAGGGAGCGCACACCGAACTATAGGGACTGAAGAGTACAGGGCGAATCCGTCGAAAGGAGGAGCGGGCTTATAAGTGAACCAGGCCGCGCTTCAGGCCCTCCACAACGGCTTGTGTGCGATCTTCTACATTCAGACGCATCAGGATTACGCTCACGTGTGTCTTCACTGTGCTCTCTTTGATCTGCAACTCCTCGGCGATCTCGCGATTGCTCTTTCCCGCGAAAAGAAGCTGCAGTACCTCCTGCTCGCGCTGGCTGAGGTTCGATCCCGGGACGCGCGCGGACAAAGCTTCAGAAATTACCTGCGGCAGAAAGCGATGTCCCGCGTGCACGCGATGCATGGCACGAATCAATGCATCATGCGGCATGCCCTTGATGAGATATCCCCGGGCGCCCGCTTCCATGGCCTGATGGATATCCTCGCCCCCCTCGTAGGTCGTCAGCACAATCACACGCGCCGTAGGCGATGCGGCACAGATGTCACGGATGGCTTCTGCGCCGTTGCCATCCGGCAGTCTCAGATCCATGAGCGTAATGTCAGGCAACAGCTCTGCATAGAGACGGATGGAGTCGATCGCAGTGCCCGCTTCACCAACGACCTGCATATTGGCCTGCGCATTAATGATGGCAGCGATCCCAACGCGCATGATGGGATGGTCATCCACGATCAGAACACGGATTGTTTTCGTCTCTTTCTCCACGACTCAATCCCGCTTTCTGCGCTGCGGCCAGACGGAACGCCTGAGTGACAACGTAATACGTGTCCCTTCACCAGGAACACTCACAAGGTCAAACGCGCCCCCGGCCCGTCGCATTCGTTCCCGCATACCGAGGATGCCATAGTGCCCCTCCTGCTCGAAATAGATAAACCCGGTTCCCTCATCGACAATCGTGATCGTGAAGCCCTGCGTGAAAGCGCGAATGGCAATCTCGACGCTTTCCGCACCGCTATGCTGAACAGAGTTATAAATGGCCTCGCGCACCGTCATCAAGACCTCGTGCGAAATGGACGCAGGCAGGACGATCTGCTTTAAATCACTGTTGACCGTGACCCTGTTTCCTGACTCACGCATCGTCTGCTGAGACACAACTTGAATGGCAGCAATTAGTTCTATATCTGCTTCCCGTTCGTGGCGAAGATCCCACACCGCGTCCCGCGCGCCATCGATCGTTCTGCGTGCCTGCGCGCGCGCGACGTCCAGTAACTCCCTCTGCGCGCCCGGATTTGTCTCAGGAGTACTTGAGATAGCCTCCAGCAGTGCGGAGATCCCAGTGCATCCCTGAATCACCGTGTCGTGCATCTCGCGTGCAAGACGATTACGCTCTTCCAGCACGGCGGCAAACCTCGTGCGAATCTGCCTAATTCTGATCTGATAAATCGTCCATCCCACAGCTGCCAGCAGGAGTGCGCACAAGGTATAAAACCACCACGTGTGATAAAAGAAGGGCGCCTTCACCACAAGAATGCTGACTTCGCTCGTCTTGTCTGGTTGAGCCGCGTCGAATGCGACCAATCGAAAACGATAGCGACCGGCGGGAAGATTCGTATAAAGGGCCGCGCGGTTTGAGCCGGCGAGGGTCCACTCATGGTCGAAGTTTTCCAACTTGTAGCGAAAGCGAACCTCCTGCTGAGAGCGCAGAAAGATCGCCGAAAAGCCAAAGCTAAGCCGGCTCGCGCGGGCGGGAAGGTGGACCTCGTCTGCCCCCACCATGCGATTGCCGTCTGCAACGATCTGTTCGAGGACAGCCTGCGGGCCTGGCGCCGAAACAAATTGGGTGGAGACGATATGCGCGGCTCCGCGATTCGTTGGAAACCAGACGCTGTCATCGGAAGCAACATAACCCGCGGGCTGTCGTCCGCCGTACATCTGCGCGTTCTCCGCGCCATAAGGCATACGCAAAATCCTGATCCCCAGAGGATGGTCGGAGGTCGGAACACTTCGCTCCATCTCAGACTCGGTCGCCGAGGCGATGATATTCGGTCCCGTCATCCAGAACACACCATGCTTGTCCTGCAGGACCTGATAGAAACTGTTGGTCGGCAGTCCCTGCCACGTGGTGAACTGCTCGACAACGTCGCCACGAACACGAAAGAGACCGTGGTCGCGTGTCGCAAACCACATCGTTCCTTTTCGGTCTTCCAGGATCGACCAGACCTTCTCCTGACTCAAAGCGCGGGTCGCAACGTTTTGCTGAAAGCGGCCGTCCCGCCAAAGGCTAAGCCCGCGCTCCGTCCCGATCCATACCTCCCCCATTCGGTCTTCCATTAAACAACGCGCACTAAAATAGGCCAGGCCGTCAGCCTCCCCCAGCTTCTGCACCCTTTCGTCTTTTATACGATTGACGCCTTCATCCGTGGCGATCCAGATCTCTCCGTTGCGGGTTTCCAGGAAGCCGCGAATAAAGTTGTTCGTCAGTTTCTTGGGAGCTGAGTAGTGATCGACTCCATTTTCCCCAATACGAAATGCACCCTCTCCATCTGTTCCAAACCAAAGAGAACCGGCACGGGCTCGAAAGACATTGCGAGTTTTGGCGCTGCCGATCTCCTTGTAATGAGTAGGGCTCGCAACAGAGTCATGGAGGAGATACAGGTTCTGCGCCGCGACCCAGAGATTCCCCTGCGCGTCACCGGAGATCGTCTCAAAGTCAGGATCGCTGCCTTCTGGAAGCGTAGTCATGTGAATGGGCGACTTCTGGAGACGGACAAGTCCTGCCTGCGTTCCTATCCAGATCTGCTTCTGCGGATCTTCCAGAAGACTGAGGATGGTATTGCTCGGTAGCAATCCCTGGGTCAGGGGCCGACTCAGACGTCCATCGCGGAAACTCCAGAGTCCCTGTCCGATGGTGCCGATCCAGAGCGTCCCGTCACTCGCCTGCAGCAGACTGCGCACCGTGGCATGGATCCCGTGCACCGCGTGGAACGCCCCCTTTTCAAGGTATTGCAAACCACCGACGGTTCCCACCCAGATCTTTCCGTTGTGATCTTCAACGATCGCCTTGACGCGGTTTTCGCTATAGACTCCTGGCAGTTCGTACTGCCTCGCTTTGCCATCCGGATCAATCGCCATTAGACGAGAGCCGCCCACCCAGATACGATGTTGACGATCTTCTGCCATAGCATGGACCGCGACCGCTGGGATGCCGTTGTTTCGGTCCACACGCTCCAGACGTTCTCCGTCCATCCTGAAAAGACCGTCGTCTGTGCCAACCCAAAGACGCTTCTGACTATCCGGAAGAATACTTCGAACAAAGCCATCAGTGAGACCTTGCTCTGTGGCGTAACTCTTGAACGCATGACCACGCATGCTCAGGAGGCCGCCGCCCTCGGTTCCCGCCCATAGATCACCATTAGCCTCAGGCACAAGGCAGAAGATGCTGTTGACAGGCAAAGGGACAGATCGGGGCGCGCCATAGGTCTGCATGCGGAAGCCATCGAATCTAACCAGTCCACCGGTCGACCCAATCCACAACACTCCGTCGCTCGACATAGCGAGCGCCTGGACCGTGTCTTCCGGCAGCCCGTCAGACACTCGCCATAAATCGCGGATAAACGAACTTTCTCCCCGCCGGGACAATGGGTCTGCATGCAAGCATTGCACCGACCCGACTAATACCCACACCGACCAAAGTATTGTGAGGTTCCGAAAGGTAATCATGCAAAGTCAAGTCTGCCTGTATGAGGCCCTTTATGCCAGTTCTCACAGGCGTCACTGCTGCCTCGGCCTTTGTTGCCAATGCCCTTACTCTGTGGTTTTCGGGAATTATTTGTCGTGCCTTCTGAGGTGATATTTTGTCGTACAAAAGTGCGCGACGCTCGCCTAATGAACCCGCGTTTGGCGAGCATCCGTTTCCAGAATCCCCAGACGCTACGCAAAGCGTGATGGCCTTCACGCGGCAGGCTTGATCGAAGGAATAACGGTGGTTTTGGGTTACCTGAGAGAGAATAGAAAGTGCTGATTCGTTGAGCGGACCCCGCACAAGTGCTTCATATTTCGCTATGGTGCACTCATCAACATTGACCACGGGCTGAAAAGCCATCGTGAAGGAAGTGGTTCTTCTACTCCGTCCCGACAGGGCCACAGCCTGAAGCGGGATGCTGATCGAGAATCATTAAAGTTCCTAGCCTTTATAGAGCTACTCTTTAGCTTATCCAGAGATCCTGTAAGGGGAGCTGCTGGAGGCTCGTACAAAGCGCACATTGCCTAGGTCTACTCATCGTTCCGGAGAACAAGGGAGCGAAACAACTCACGAATCTCGGTAGCGTCGGCGGAGGGATTCTCCTGGGCGAGCTCGACGTTGAACTCCGCGAATGCAGCAGTTTAATTCTGATCTGCGCCGGCGAAACCATAGACCATCCCGGAAATTCTCGGGCCTCAAGGTAACCTGCCTCCGATACGGCGACCTCATCATGACGAAGGTCCCTCTGGATTTTCTCGGACGTGGCTTCCACCGCCTCGAGAGGACCTTCCAAAACGTGCGCGAAAGCTGCTCCAGTGAAAAGCAGGGCCCACGTAATATTGTTGGCCTGATTGTTGGCGCTAGATTTTGCAAGGATGATGCGTATCTCTGTTGCCTGTTGCGCAAGCGGAAGCGGTACTCGACTTCGGCTGCAGTAAACTACGCGGTAAATCTGGTCCATTATGAGGCCTCGGTCTTCAGCGCTTGGTCGGGCTTCAGGAATCTTCCACAAGCGCAGGAAGGTCAGCAGAAGAGACTGCGTCACTTATGAAATATCCCTGGACTGCGGTACATCCATCCACCTGAATACGGGCGAGATGCATTGGCGATTTATTGCCTCATTGAGATTGCCGCTGGAAGCCGCAACCCAAAGTAAAAATACGTAGACGTTCTACATCCATCCACGTAGACTGTCTACGCCTTAGCGGCGAATCCATCGCGCGAACTGGAGGACACATTCTTGCCGCCACGCAAATCCGACTACAGAAACCGCATTGAGCTGGTCCAGGGCACCCTCGATATGCTCATTCTTCAAACCCTTCAGTGGGGACCACAGCACGGCTACGGTATTGTCCAGGCCCTGCACACGCGCTCGGGCGAGGTCCTACAAGTTGAGACCGGTTCTCTTTATCCTGCGCTCCATCGCCTGGAGCGTCGGGGCTGGGTGAGTTCCCAGTGGAAGCTCACCCAGAGCAATCAGCGGGCCCGATACTACCAGATCACCGCTGCCGGCAAAAAACAACTCGCCTCCGATCATGAGCGTTGGCAGCAAATGGTCTCCGCGATTGGCACCGTGATGCAAACGAAATCATAGGAGTAACTCACCATGAGGCTTTGGTTTGGCCGCGCAAACGATGTCAACGAAGAGATCGCCACCCACATCGCCATGGCCACCGCTGATCGAATCGCCTGCGGCGAGTCTCCCGAAGAGGCCCGCCGCGCCGTCCTACGCGAGTTTGGCAACCCACTCCTCGTCCGCGAGACCACTCGGAACATCTGGATCAACGAACGACTCGAGCAGATAGCGAAGGATATTCGTTACGCCTGGCGTCAGATGCGACGCTCCCCTGCCTTCACCTTCACCGTCATCTCCACACTCGCGCTCGGGCTGGGCGCTACGCTCGCTATGTTCACTGTCGTCGAGCGCGTCCTGCTTCAGGCGCTTCCCTACAAGGATGCGCATAGGCTTGTCACGCTCTACGAATCCGGCAGGCGCGGCGATCAGCCTCGCGTTCCCTGGCTGGACATACAGCAGTGGCGGTCCAATGCGCGCTCTTTCGAATCCATCGGCTTCTACAGGGCTGCGAACGGACGTTCCTTCCTCGAAGGCGATAGCGGCGCCCAGCAGGTAAGCCAACAGCTCGTCAGCACCAACCTGTTCCACGTCTTAGGCGTCCATCCTGCCCTCGGGACCGGCTTCGGGGGCACCACAGAAACGTTCGCCAATACCGGCAGCGAACAGAGTGTCATCCTCAGCGACGCTGTATGGCGCCAGTTCTTCGGTGCGCGCCGCGAGATTATCGGCCAGGTCGTAAAGATCAGCGGCAAGCCCTACATGGTGACCGGCGTCATGCCACGCGATTTCGCCCTTCCTCTTCCAGCCACCAGCCTGGAAGTCTGGACACCGGTCGCGCTCATCGAAGCGGACAAAAACAGAACAGGCGAAACACCGTTCAATATTGCCATAGCACGCCTCAACCCGGATGCAACGCTAAGATCCGCACAGGCCGAGATCAAGGCACTTCAGCCGCGGATAGCCGCTCAATACACCGACCTGTATCGCAGAGAACTCGTCACCTCAGCTGGCGTTAGTGACTACTCCTCCTCCCTCGTGAAACCGGAGGTGCGCCGCGCTCTTCTCGCTCTCTTCGCTGCCTCTGCACTTCTCTGGATCATCGCGTGCGTCAATGTCGCAGGCCTTCTCCTGGCCCGTGGCACCGTACGTCAGCGCGAGATTGCCGTCCGGGGAGCACTCGGTGCCAGCCGCGTCCGCATCGTTCAGCAGCTTCTTCTCGAAGGTCTCATGCTGAGCTTCGCCGGAAGCCTTCTCGGCCTCGGGCTGGCCTGCGGTCTCTTGAATCTCTTCGCGCATGGTCTCTCGATGGAGCTCAACCTCCGCCACGCCACCCCTGGCTGGCGATCCATCGCGGTGCTTCTCGTCCTCACCCTTTTCAGCGCGCTTGTCTCGGCCCTCTGGCCCGCGCTCTCCAGTGCTCGCGCCTCCATCGAGTCCGCACTTCGTCAGGGAGCTCCACAATCCGGAATCAGCCGCGCGCAGCACCGCACCCGTGCGTTCCTCGTCGTTACCCAGATCGCCCTTTCGCTCGTCTTGCTGGTTTCCTGCGGTCTCCTTCTCCGCACCATCTACGCCCTCCGCCATGTCCCCCTCGGCTTCCGGACAGATAACATCCTCGTCGGAAGCATGGCAGTCCCGTCCTATCGCTTCGCCGGTCAGGACCTGAACGCCACGCTATACGCTCCATTGCTTCAGCGCGTACGCGCCCTCCCCGGTGTCGATGGGGCGACTCTCATGACCGAAGTTCCCCTCGGGCAGAAGTTCCATATGGTTTTTTCCTTCTCCGCTGAAGGGAACTCTGCAGACACTGTTCGCCGACTTGATATTCGCGCACAGTTCCGAGCCGTCAACTCCGACGCTCAGCGTGTCTTCGGCTTCAAAATGCTTCGCGGCCGCTACTTCAACCAGGATGACACCGCCGGCTCGCAGGCCGTTGTCGTCGTCAATCGCGAGTTCGTCAAGCAGTACTCCCAAACCAACGATCCTGATAAGGTCATGGGCCAGAGTCTTATGGGCTTCGGCAAAGGTCGCCGCGCTATCGTCGTCGGCATCCTCGACGACGCGCGCCAGATCGCTGTCGCCGAGCAGCCAGTGCCAGAAATTCAGGTCTACTTCCCGCAGCTCACTCCCGACTCTGGAACCTACCTGGCTGCCGGGGGCGTTGCCATGTCGCTCGCACTCCGAACCAGCCGCAGCCCCGCCTCCATCGTTCCCGAACTGCGCGCCATCATGAGACAGGCTAGCCCTGAGCTCGCCAGCACAGAGTTCACAACGATGACCCAGATCGTCGAAGACACCTACGGTAGCCAGCAGCTCGTCTCCCGCCTTCTCATCGTCTTCGGAGGCTCAGCCCTGCTGCTTTGCCTTTCCGGTCTCTATGGTCTCCTTGCCCAACTCGTAACTCAGCGCACGCGTGAAATAGGGATCCGCATCGCCCTGGGCGCCCGTCGCAGTCAGGTCGTCTGGCTCGTTCTCCGCCAGGCCGCACGCATGCTTCTCGCCGGAGCCATCGTTGGATTCACCCTGGCCTGGTTCAGTGATCGCTTCGTCTCCAGCTATCTCTACGGAGTACGCGCGAACGACGCCGTAACGCTAATCGCAGTCGCGCTTCTCTTGGCGATAGGAGGATTCACCGCCGCTTTTCTCCCTGCCACCCGTGCCGCATCCATCAACCCCGTTGAAGCACTCCGCACGGAGTGAGTAGCCTCTGGAACACTCCTCGAGAGCCCTTCCACGAATCGCCTGAGTCGCCCGCTTCGCCATGGACTCTATTGTTGCGCTTCGACCAGGGTGATGTGCCTTCCGGCATCATTCTCGTCGGTCAACAGGAAGACCCGTCCCTCATCCACTAACGAGATCCCAGCGTAAGGCGGGGGCGTCTGCTGCAACTCTACGAACAACCGCGTCGCCCCCGTATCCGGATTCAGGATTCGGATCGCTCCCGGAGTTCGGCTCCGATCGAGATAAAAGATCCCTTGAGGCGTGACCTGCCAATAACCCCAGTATCCCGATGTAGGCTGCTTCGAGACCTGCACCTCGGCTCCCCCAGCCACCGGTATCCGCCAGATCCCGTCCTCGTCCCCCCGCGTGTAATACAGCCATCTGCCATCAGAGGACTCCTGGGGTTCAATGCCATCCCCTGTAGTCACCGGCTGCGGCTCGCCCCCGGCGCCTGGGATCTTCCAAAGTTGCCAACGTCCTCCGCGATTTGAGCGGAAGTAAATCCATTGGTCGTCGTGCGACCATCGCGGAACGATGTCATTTGCGTTACCGAAGCTCAGTTGCGTGGGCTGTCCTCCCGAAGCTGGCACAACGAAGATATGCGAGTGCCCATCCGGCCGCGAGTCGAAGAGGATTCTGTCCCCTCGGTGGGACCAGGAGGGACTACCCGTAAGCGACCCCCCAAGGAAGGTAAGCTGTCGCAACGCCTTGCCATCGATTGTCGAGATCCAGATCTCCTGTGACCCCGAACGCAACGATTGAACCGCAAAGGATCGCCCATCCGGCGATAAGGATGGTGCGGAATCCTGCTGTGTCGACGAGAGCACACGTTCGAACACCGCCGGGGTAGCCTTTCCCTCCCGTACCCCAATCCGCAAGATGCTCCACGTCGCCAAACCTTGGGCGTACGCCAGCTGTTCCGGCCGCGGGCCGACTGCCGGTTCGAAGGCGTCCTCACTACCCACCGACAGACGTTCTGCCTGCTGGCTTTTCAAACCCATCCGCCACAGCCCGTACTTCCCTCCTCGATTTGAGGAAAACAGGATGGAGCCACTGTCCGAGCTCCAGGTCAGGCTATCGATATTCATCCTGTCCGACGTGAGCTGGTGGACCCTCCCGTCCGCCACAGCCATCCAGTAAATGTCCCGTACCGCAGTCTCGCTTGCACGCGTAAAGGCAATCTTCGTCCCATCCGGCGAATAGGCCGGGTTCAAATCGCCCTCCCATCCCGATGGAGGCGACGTAATCGACCGGACATTCCGCGTCGCAAGGTCCAACTGAAAGATCGATGAGTTCGGCTGCGATCCGTTGTGATCCGGGAAGATCAAGCTCTTCCCATCGGGAGACCAGGACAGAGCTCCCTGGTCCCAGTGGCTTGGCTCCTGGGGGATAAAGATCTTCTGTGCGGCTCCGTCTGAGGTCGACGCGGCCACGTATAGACCCAGACCGTCGCTCGAGCGCGCCAGATACGCGATCCGTCGGCCATCCGGCGACCAGGCGGGACTGAACTGTTCACCCCCATCGGGCGCCAGCGCCGTCATGCTCTCTTCACCGATCCGCTTAATATAGATACGCCGCGCTGTACCTCCATCCGAGATCCATACGAAGGCGATGCGATCTCCATCCGGAGAAAACGCAGGCTGCGTCTGCTCCCCGTCATACGAGGTGAACTGGGTCGTCCTAAACTCTCCCGCGGATCTGGAGGCATCACTCCTGCGCCGCCCCACATACAGCGCTGCCACCGCTAAGACTGCGGCGACCAAGATCGCGACCAACCCTGGGATGAAAAATTGCCGTCTTTTCTCCACTGCCGCAAGCTGCTCCGGCACAATCGGCGAAGCCTCCGGAGGGTGTGCCTCGATCGTCGGTTTTTGCGTTTCCAAAGCAGGTTGATCGGCAGATGGGAGATCGAGGATCGCGGCCACCAGCCGATATCCAACCTTGGGAACCGTCTGAATGAAACGCGGGGCATGGGCGTCGTCATCGGTAACCCTACGCAGAATGGAGATGCACCGCGTGAGTGCATCATCACCCACGAAAGTATCCGGCCAGACCTCAGCAATCAGCTCCTCCTTCGAGAAAACATGATCTGTACGGGAGGCGAGCGTCAGGAGAACCATCATCACTTTCGGTTCAACCCGCCGTTCTTCGTCATCTCTCCGTAGAGAATTTAGCTCTGGATAGACCGTCCAATCACCGACGCTGAACGCTGTTCTACGCTTTTGCACTTTTCGTTCCAGTTCTACTTCTCAAAAACTTACTCATCCTAAAGGGTTTAGCTACCTCAAAAAACCCTCAGGAAACCATCAGGTCAACTACAGGACCATCGTTGGATGGAAACTCTACGGTTCGGAGCGTTCGATACAGCTTAAAGAGGCCAACTTGATTCATCTATTTTCATCCCGTACATCCAATAAGAGAAAACGCGTCGCCAAGCTGTCCCTGGAGAGTTCATTCACCAGAACGGCAAAGAATCCCTGCCTCGCGGGCCTCGCCATCTTCCTTTCGGTATCTTCCCCAATCGTTGCTCAGGTCACATCCGGCGCTATATTGGGCTCCGTTCAGGATACATCCGGTGCAGTGATCCCCGGCGCCAAGGTGACGGTCTCCGCCAGCGCGATCGGTTTCACCCGATCCAGCACCGCCGGCGAGAACGGCACCTTTTCTCTTACCAATCTTCCCGCCGCCACGTACAGCGTGACCATCCAGGCAACCGGTTTCGAGACCAACACGAAGACCGGTGTCATCCTCAGTTCAGCGGATAACCTGAACGCTGGTGTCTTCATTCTTAAGATAGGTGCCGAGAGCACGACGGTGACCGTAGAAGCAGACGCCGGTCAGCTCCAGCTCCAGGCGAACTCGGGCGAGCGCTCCGACCTCATCACTGGCAAGCAGCTCAACGATATTGCCCTCAACGGACGGAACGTCCTCGACATCGTCCGGGTCATCCCCGGTGTCTCCGGCTCTGGATCCTTCGGAGCGTCGGGAACCGGCGGCCTCGACACCTACTCCATCAACGGCAGCCGGACCAATCAGCATGACTTCACAATCGACGGTGCCTCGAACGTCGATACTGGCAACAACGGCGGAACACAGGTGACGGTTAATACCGATGCCATCGCCGAGGTGAAGGTTCTGACTTCCAACTACCAGGCGGCCTTTGGCAAGGCGGGCGGCGGATCCATCGTCGTGACCACCCGCGGAGGTACCAACGACTTCCACGGAAATCTGCACTTCTTCCACCGTAACGAAGGCATGAACGCAAACGACTGGGTCAGCAACCACAACGGTACCGCGAAGCAGTTGTATCGCTACAACACCTTCGGTTATCAGATCGGCGGGCCAATCAAGAAAGACAAGCTGTTCTTCTTCTTCTCCAATGAGTTCTATCGTCAGCTCGTGCCCGGCGGGATCACGCAGTACCGCAGCCCAACCGCCCTCGAGCGTAACGGCGATTTCTCGCAGTCGGTCGACAGCAGCGGCAACCCCCTGCAGATCTTCAACCCGGAGACCCAGAGGCAGTTCGCCGGCAATATCATCACGCAGTCAGCGCTAAGCGCCAACCAGCAGGCCGCGTTTACCCAGATGCAGAGGATTCTTGCTCTCTATCCGCTGCCCAATGTGGCCGGAAACAACACCTACAACCGGCAGGATCCACTCTCTTCCACCCATCCCCGAACCGAGTACATCGGTCGCGTGGACTACCAGATCTCCCCCTCCGAGCGCATCTTCGCTCGCTATGTTCGCAACCAGGATACGCAGACCGGCCCCATGGGCTCCTTTGGCATCCAGTGCCTTGGACCTCTCCAGATCGCCGGCGGCTGCACGAACTCACAACCCGGCTGGAATCTTTCTGTCGATCTCATCAGCACACTCTCGTCGACCGTCCTGAATGAGGTGAGCGTCGGACCGAGCGTGTACTCCTCCCGGATCGCGGGAGTCAACGGCAACATCACCGTCGGTGCGAACAACATCAATCTGCCACTGCTTTATCCCGTGACCGCCGCTACCTCGATCCCCGATATCAACTTCAGTGGCAATGGTCAGACCTATCCGGGGAGCTACTTCGGTTCTACACCCTGGCACCAGGCAAATACCACCATCACGGCAAACGACAATTTGACCTGGAGCTTTCATAGCCATACCTTCAAATTCGGTGCCTTCTACCAACGCAACCGCAAGGACCAGATCAGCTACGGCAACGGCAACGGGCAGTTCAGCTTCTCCACGAACTGCACCGGACCCTCCGGTTGCCTGATCTCCACCTCCAGCAACCAGGGTTCGCCTTACGCCAGCGCTCTGCTCGGCGCGTTTTCCAGCTTCGACCAGTCCAGCGCACGACCCACGGGCTACTTCCGCTATAACCAACTCGAGTTTTACACGCAGGATACGTGGCAGGTCACCCCGCGCTTTACGTTGGATTACGGCGTTCGGTTCGTCTACATTCCGCCGCAGTATGACGCAAAGAACCAGATCGCTCTCTTCACGCCTTCGGCGTACAACCCCTCCACCGCAGTCCAGATCGATCCGAACGGCAATATCATCCCCAACACCGGCGACCGACTCGACGGCATGACCTTTGCCTCGAACGGAACCCTTCCCAAGGGTGGCTGGAACAGCGCCGGCATCATGCCCGAAGCGCGCGTCGGATTCTCCTTTGACCCCTACGGCGATCACAAGAGCGTGGTCCGCGGCGGCTTCGGCACTTCGCACGATCGCTCCCAGGGCAACCTGGTCTTCAACACCGTCTTCGGCAACCCGGCTCTGGTTACAACGCCGACCATATCCAATGGAACGATCGCCGGCATCGCCTCCGCGGCCCAGTCCAACTCCGGCGTGCTGAGCGGTATCTATGGCGCCGACATCTCCGGACAGGTGCCGGTCACCTACAGCTACTCCCTCGGCATCCAGCGTGAGGTCGGAAGCGGTATCACCCTCGACGTTGCGTACGTCGGTAACGTCAACCGTCACCAGGTCACTGCACGGGACATTAACACCATTCCGTACGGAACAGCCTTCACCCGTGCGGCCCAGAACCCTGCCAACTTCCCCGGCGGTGTCGTTCCTCTTACCGAGCCGAACCTTCCCCCCGAGTACGCTGCCGCGGGCTATGCGTTCTCCGGACAGTATGCCTACCAGCAGAACTTCCTTTCGCCCTACAAGGGCTACGGCCAGATGGAGTACTACAAGTTCGACGGCACCTCCAGCTATAACTCGCTTCAGACCTCTGTCCAGCGGCGCTTTTCCAATGGCCTCACCTTTGGCGGCGTGTATACGTGGTCCAAGGTTCTCACTACATCGAGCAATGACGAAAGCTTCGTAGATCCGTTTGACCCTCGCAAGTACAGCTACGGCGTGGCGAACTATGATCGTCGGCACATTGCAGCCATCAACTACGTTTACGACCTTCCAAATCTCACCCAGCGCTTCCACGGACCAAGATGGCTGGGCTACCTGACCGATAACTACCAGCTCTCCGGTTTGGCCAGCATGCAGAGTGGCGCACCCGTCCGCAACTCCCTCTACTCCCCCGCCAACCAGCTCACCGGTGGATCCCAGTACAGCAAGACTCCACCCGCCTGGGTAGGCGTCGACCAGAGTGGCAATCTGCTTCTGCCAACGATCGGACAGCCGACCCTCGGCTCGCCAGGTAGTCTTCGTCAGGGCGGTCTGGTCACATGGGACTCGTCCATCTTCAAGAACTTCCTGTTTGGCGAGAGGAGCAAGGGACGCTCCATCCAGCTTCGTGGAGAGTTCTTCAACATCCTCAACCATCCCAACATCGCAACACGGGACTACGGCGCGAACGTGACGTTGCCGTCCTACAACAGCAGCACTCGCACCTTTACACCGCTCTCCATCACGAAGGACACAAACTGGGGTCAACCCACGGCATCCTTCAACCCAGCCGGCCCTGGCGGACCGCGCGTTATCCAACTCGCCGCCAAGGTTTACTTCTAGCAACAGGCGCGATCGCCGATGGTGTTCAACCGTCGGCGATCGCGTAACGACGCGGCCCGAAGCCTTCACAACAGAACTCGGGCGGTGTCGCCGGAACGGTCGCGTGTCACGATCAGACCTCTAAACCAGTCGGACTTCAGCCAAAACCCTAGCCCTCAGGACCTCTCGTGACCACTCGTTTCGCTCTTTCTTTCATTGGTGCGCTGCTCCTGCTTCCTATCGTCTCTTTCGCACAGACGGTCCGAAGCGTTCTTACTACGTCCGACCTGACCAGCGCTCTTGCGCCGCAAGCCGACCTGAAGTTCGCCAAGGCAAAGATCGACTCCGCCCTTATCATCACGGTCGATGAAAGCCACCGCTACCAGGTTATGGACGGATTAGGAGCCTCCCTCACCGACGGGTCCGCCTGGCTTCTTCATGACCGCATCTCTCCTGCCGCACGTCAGCAGGCGATGACACGCCTCTTCGACCCCGTTCGCGGCATCGGTTTGAGCTTTCTCCGCCAGCCGATCGCCTCGACGGACCTCTCGCGCGACCACTACAGCTTCGACGACATGCCCGCCGGCGAGACTGATCCTGCGCTCAAGCACTTCTCCACCGTCCATGACGACGCCTATGTCTTCCCTGTCGTTCGCGAGGCGCTCAAGCTCAATCCCGCCATCACCGTGATGGCCACTCCTTGGAGCCCACCGGCCTGGATGAAGTCAAAGCCGACCATGAATGGAGGTGCCCTGCGCGAAGACCCCATGGCGTCTTACTCCGCCTACCTCGTCCGCTCTGTTCAGTCGTTCCAGGCCGCTGGCGTCCCAGTTAAGTACCTGACCGTCCAGAACGAGCCTCTGAACGAGACGAAGGACTACCCGGGAACGCTCATGCAATCAGGTCAGGCAAAGCGACTCATCAGGGAGTACCTTGGCCCAGGACTCAAGCAGGCTGGCCTAAGAACGAAGGTTCTAGCCTACGACCACAACTGGGATCACCCCGAATATCCTTTGGATATCCTCGGCGATCCCGAGGCCGCCACCTTCGTTGCCGGCTCTGCCCTACACTGCTATGGCGGTGACGCCTCCGCCCAGACCGTCATTCATGACCGGTACCCGGATAAGGGCATCTGGATGACCGAGTGCTCTGGTGGAACATGGCAGAAGGAAAGCCCTCTCCTCAGCACCACGCACCTGCTCATCGACTCCACACGGAACTGGGCCAAGTCGGTCGTCCTTTGGGGCGTCGCTCTCGATACTGAGCACAATCCCCATGCCGGTGGTTGCGGCACCTGCCGCGGCCTGCTTACGGTCGACCTCCATGCCTCTCCCGCCACCGTGAGCTACACAGGCGACTTCTATGTGCTCGGCCATGCCAGCAAGTTCGTACCCCCCGGATCCACCCGCATCGACTCCAACACCTTCGGGCGTAAGAGTCTTGAGACTGTCGCGTTTGAATCTGGCTCCGGTGATATTGCTCTGCTAGTTTTCAACAACCAACCCGACACAGCCGCCTTCACCGTCCGTTGGCATGGGCGCGATCTTCGTACCTCGCTTTCGCCCGGCGCGCTTGCCACGTATACATGGTCCACTCGCCGCTGAATCTTGATCGGGGCGTTTTGAGTATCGACGAAGGAGCGGGCTCTCAGATGGGAACCCGCACCTTCGAGGAGATGCAGCGATCGGCTTTAGCCAATAGCGTAGCGTGTGGCAAGTGTCCCAGTGTTGACAGCAGCAGGAATGGCAAGTCGCGCATGCTCAAACTTCTCCCACGTCTCCATATGTTCCAGGCTGGGAAAGGTGATCAGCTCGCCCGCATCGAGCCCCGCAAGAGCGGCATCCACGCAGTTCTCCGCCGTCATCAACGTTTCGGGATCGAGTGCCGCGTGACCTCCGGGAAGGCCAGCAATCTCCCAGATATCCGTAGCGGTCATTGCGGGCAACACGGCTTGGATACGCACCTCTGTGTCCTTCACTTCCTCCTGCAACCCCTGCGTGAAAAGCGAAACGAACGCTTTCGTCGCGCTGTAGGTGGTCACCATGGGAAGTGTGAATAGGGCCACGACAGAGCTGATGTTGATCAGCGTGCCGGAGTTTCTAGCGAGGAAACCGGGCAGTACGGCCAGGCTAAGCTGCATCAGGGCGCTGATATTGAGGTTCACCTGAGCCTGAGCCTTCTCCGGCGTTAGTTGCGCTGAGGGCGCGGTGTACGAAACACCCGCATTGTTCACCAGCAGGTTGATGGTCTGGTCTTCGCGCACACGTGCCGCAAAGCTCTGTAGATCGCCAGCGTTGCCAAGATCGGCTACAACGTAATTCGCTTCAACACCGTACTTGCTCTTCAGATGATTTGCCAGCACCTTCAGCCGGTCGTTTCTGCGAGCTACGAGTTGAAGATCATAACCTCGCGAGGCGAGCCGGTCGGCGTAGACCGCTCCGATTCCAGAAGATGCTCCTGTCACTACCGCTGTTCCAAGCTTGTTAGCCATGCATGTACTCCATTTCTAGAACGTCACCAAGTCTTGCTAAAAAGTGCGCTCACTTGTTAGGGCTCTTAATTGAGCTGGCCTTTAGATCTGCGCCACTCCGCCATCGACAAAAAGTTCAACACCGGCAATATAACTGGCGTCATCCGATACCAGAAAGACCGCAGCCTTTGCGATGTCATCCGGCTGGCCCACACGACCCAACGGTATGTCCGATCCAAGATGAGAATACAAACCGTCCTTTTCTTCTTTGGTTTGAACTCCTACGAGGCCCTCAAGTCCCGGTGTCTCAGTCGATCCTGGGCTAATTACATTGACTCGTATTTGGCGGTCTTTGAGATCACTCGTCCAACCGCGGGTAAATGAGCGAATCGCCGCTTTCGTGGCCGAGTAGACACTCAGTGCGGGCTTACCCTGGATGGATTCAATCGAGGCGTTGAGAAGAATCGTTCCACCCTTTGGCATGAGGGGCAGCACCTTCTGCACAGTGAACAGGAGACCCTTTACGTTGATTCCAAAAATACGGTCAAAGTGTTCTTCCGTAATGGAGTCTAAAGGGGAAAAACTTGCAACCCCGGCATTGACGAATAGGATGTCGATGACACCTTTCTCTGATTTCACCTGACGGAAGAGGGCGTCAAGCTGATCCAGCTGACTCACATCAGCCCTGATTCCGCGAGCCTGTTTCCCGATGGCAGCGACCGCCGCGTCCAACTCAGATTGTCTCCTGGCCGTGAGGTACACGAAGGCACCCTCCTGCACGAACCGTTTCGCTGTTGCGAGCCCTATTCCGGAGTTTCCCCCCGTGATCAGAGCAACCTTACCTTCCAGTTTTCTCGCCATATACTCCTCTTTGCCTAAGTTTGCCCAGCTATCTTCAGCGAGCTAGTTAGCTTTCCATCACAGTTGGTCGCTGTAGATACCCTCGGGTGCATAAAGCCTATGTAATGTTCTTTCCGCATAAGACAATTACTAAATAGATGCAGGACTGTCGACTGGGATGCATGTCGAATCCCATTTTTCTAGAGTTGCAGTAGTCGCCTCCAGGTGCCTGCCGTTTCATCGGCGATTGGAATATTCGCCCAAACACAAAAACATGCAAGGACAATTCAGCCGACAGGCGGAACTCACAAATCTCGCCGACATTTAAAACCTCTTCTATCTCTAGGTGAGATCAATCGGCCACCTGAGGGTCAGCGGATCGTCAAATTATCCCTGGGGATGATTGAGATAAAATCGCATCTCTCGGACCGTAAGCGTCATCTAAAGCAGGTGCATTACATCGGTCGATCTACTGGATAGAGTTTGGGTTCAGTTTTCGAGATGCAAAGGAGGACAACATGCCAGAAGTCCTGACTAGTTCGGACCGAATTGTGGAGTTTCTAAACTCCCGTGGAGTCGGCTTCTCTGCCGGTGAGGATCAGTTAAAGAATGGAGCTTCAGCCCTGGAGGTTTGCCGCCTCTTTGATCCCAGCATAAAAGACGTCGATGCAAGAACGCTGCCGCGTCTTCGCGAGTTGCGCGATACCCTGTTGGCGATGCTGCAACCGTCGTCAACCAGAAAAGCACGCGCTGCCCTCGACGGCATTGCGGCGACAGTTTCCTTCAGTCTAAGTTTTTCACAACCCGACAAAGCAACCTGGTTCCGAAACTCAGGGCATCCCGTGATCGGAAAGGTGCTGATAGATGTTGCGGAGCTCATCAACAACGATCAGTGGGACCGCCTGAAGAACTGTGCGAATGAGTCCTGCGCATCCACCTTTTATGATGTGAGCCGAAGCAAGACGCAGCGGTGGCACTCTTACGCGATCTGTGGAAACAAGAACAACGTTGCAGCTTTTCGGTCGCGAAACTCATAAGGAGACAGATGACAAAAGCTCAGACAGGAACCAGCGAATTTGGAGAGATCCATTCCGCACTCATCCGCGGATTTATGGAGCAGGGCTTCTGTCCCACGCGGACGAGTCTCGCATCTGCACTCGGGTTGACCCTTGAGGAAACAAACGGGCACCTTCGCGCATTGGAAGCAGTTCATGGTGCGGTGCTGCATCCCCATGCCCCCGATCCCTGGGTAGTGCACCCATTCTCGAACACGCCGACGCTCAACTACGTGACACAGGGTGTGAGAGGTTGGTGGGCCCCTTGTATCTGGTGTGCCTTGGGAATCGCCCATCTGATGGGAGGAGACGCTGTGATTTACTCTCGCGTCGGCGCAGAGACGGAACCCCTTGTTCTGGAGATCAAGGGCGGAGAGCTAGTCGGTCATGACAACATCGTGGTTCATTTTGCGATTCCGCCTAAGGACGCGTGGAATAACGTCCATGCGCACTGCGCCTACGTCCTCCCCTTTCATTCATCTGGGCAGGTGACAACATGGTGTGAATGCCATGGTATCGCCGAGGGCGAGGTGGTTCGTGTCCGCAACGTTCAGGAACTTGCAAGGATTTGGTACGGGCCTTATGCGAATCGCGACTGGCGCAAGTGGACTGTCGAGGAAGCACAAGGGATCTTTGAATCGGCAGGCCTGACCTCTGACTTCTGGAGACTCTCCGGCGAAGGGACATATTGATGAATCCGAACCTTGTCTTTCCCAGCACCTTAGAAGAACTGGAGTTACTTCGCGACGCCGACCTAAGGGCCAACGCATACATCGCATCCCTTTCAGAGAGGCGTGTGTTCCCGGATGCTGCGGCGCTAGACAGGCTCGATCTTCTGGATAATCCACTACCGGAGGAAGGACACAGCCGGATCGAAGGCTTACGCCTCCTGGACGAAGTTGGTTCACCCGCCACCGTTGTCTCGAATGGACCGAACTATTTCGGATTCGTCGTCGGTGCCGCTCTACCGGAGGCCATCGCAGCCGAACGCCTGATGAGCGCATGGGACCAGAATGCAGGCCTCCCTCTGGGCTCGCCGATCGCTGCGCGGTTGGAACAGATAGCTGCTCAGTGGATCCTCGAGATTCTGGATCTGCCGAGAGGCAGCGCGGTTGGGTTTGGAACAAGCGCCACGGCTTGCACCATCTCCTGCCTTGCGGCGGCGAGACGCGCGATCCTCGGACGCGAGGGTTGGAACTTCGACGCCAACGGGCTGAATGGAGCTCCCGAGATCTATCTCATCATCTCAGAAGCCGCGCACATCACGGTGAAAAAGGCGATTCGACTCCTGGGTTTCGGCATGAAGCGCATCACCATCGTGCCGGTCGATGCTTTGGGAAGAATGGACCTCACGCGCCTCCCTCCGCTGACATCCCGGAGCATTCTCTGTCTACAAGCGGGCGAGGTGAACACCGGAGAATTCGATACCTTTTCAGACGTGCTTCCGCTAGCCAACGCCGCCGGTGCATGGGTCCACGTGGATGGTGCCTTTGGTCTCTGGGCGCGAACTTCATCACGCCGTGGCCTTACGGAGGGTATCGAGTTAGCGGACAGTTGGACGGTAGATGCGCACAAGTGGCTGAACACGCCTTACGACTGCGCGATGGCCATCTGCAAACGTCCGGAGGATCTCGCCAGCGCGATGAACAGTGACGCTGCGTACTCCACGGCCTCGGCCGACGCCCAGAAGAACCTGACTCTTGAGTTCTCCCGCCGGGCACGGGGTATTCCCGTGTGGGCCGTTCTGAGAAGCCTCGGCAGGCGTGGTGTCGCGGCGATGGTGGAACAACATTGCGCTTTTGCCATGCGAATCGCAGACGGCCTTCGAAACGCAGGATATGAGGTTCTAAATCGAGTGGTTCTCAATCAGGTTCTCGTTCGTGGTAACAACGACGACGAAACACGTACGGTCATTGCTCGAGCCCAGGCCTCGGGACTCGTCTGGTTTGGGTCTACCGTATGGGATGGTCGTCCAGCGTTCCGGATCAGCGTTTCTTCCTGGCGAACAGAAGAGCAACATGTGGATCAACTGCTCCAGCTGTTAGTCCGCCTTAAAGGCCCTCCGCGTCTATAACTTCGACTGCCCGGGCCGCAGAGAGCAAGATGAGACGCATGTTGTTGAGACGATTTTTCAATTTGTTTTGCTTCCTAAGTGCTGCCTTGAGCGCGACTCCAGTCATGAAGAATGGAAGGGTTATGAAGGTGGTCTCCTACTTGCCCTCCAGCGAAGCATCGAGCATCTTCGGAATTCGCAGTACAGCTCAGTTCAGAATCCCGTAGCCGAATCGTGCGATGTACGTCCTTGTCTCCTGCAATCTTCCCTGCGCTCATACATTCGTCGACCTCTCTAGTCGAAATATTCCGACGAACCACACCGCAATGACACGTGCTGGCACTGCGAGACTCTAACGAAAAATTTCTCCGAACCTTGAATCCGGGCAAGCCAGGCCACATCTATTCTGTAATTGTCTTTCTTTATTTCAACATTACATCAGAGGTGATTCGATGCGTCGTCTACAGCTCACAACGTTTGGAGAGGCCAACCGGGTCCTAACGCTCAACGATTCGCCAGTTCCGCAGCTTACTGCGGACCAGTTGCTCATCCGCATGGAGGCTGCTCCGATCAATCGTTCGGACTTCATGCTGATCGAAGGCAAGTACGGAGTCAGGCCGGAGTTTCCTTACAACGTAGGTTCCGAAGGTGTCGGTCGCGTGTTGCAGGCTGGCGATGCTGCAAAACAGTTCGTAGGAAAGCGCGTTCTAATCCTGCCGACCTATGAGCAGGGCACGTGGGGCGAAGAAACCCTAGTGGATAGGAAGAACGTTGTCGAAGTGAGCGACGCCGCAGACCCGCTGCAGCTTGCCATGCTAGGCATCAACCCAGCAACTGCCTATCTGCTCCTAAAGCAGTACACACACCTCATGCCAGGAGACTGGATCGGCCAAACCGCAGCCAACGCGGCCATGGGTCAGTACATCATCCAACTGTCTAAACTGGCCGGACTCAAGACGCTAAACATCGTGCGTCGTGCGGAAGCGGCAGACGCAGTGCGTGGCTTCGGGGGAGACAAGACTGCACTGCAGGGCGAAAACCTGACACAAGACATAGAGAAAGCGTTAGACGGAAGCCAACTTAGCATCGTTTTCGACACCCTCGGCGGCGAACCCATCGGGACCCTGATGCGATTCCTGAAGAAGGGCGGAATCGGCGTCGGTTATGGTCTGCAGACGGGCGTCTTTCCAAAGATCGATCCAGTGGACATGTACTTCGGGAGCAAGAGCTTCCACGGTTTCTGGCTCATTGATTGGATCCGCAATGCTCCTCGCCGCGAAGTTCAGTGGACCTATCAGCACCTCGCGTCGCTCGTAGCAGAGGGTAAGCTACACGCCAAGATCGAGCGTACGTACAAGTTAGACCAGTTTCAGGATGCCCTCGCCCACTCACAAGAGTCCGAGCGCAGCGGCAAGGTCCTTTTCCAGTTCTAAATCCATCCGATCGAGAGGAAATACGATGTCACTCATTCCTGCGCTTCAATCACGTTACGCGGTTAAGAAATATGACTCTGCCGCAGAACTCCCCGCCGCTCAACTAGAGATTCTTTTAGAGGCCTTGCGGCTTGCACCCACTTCGTTCAATCTGCAGCCCTTCCGCCTTCTTCAAGTGGTGTCCCCGGATACCCGACAGCGCATCCGCTCTGAGGCCGCATTCAACCAGCCGCAGGTCACGGAGGCGTCGCTCCTCTTTGTTCTTGCTGCGGAGACGAACGTCGACGAGAACACAATCGCACGGTCCATTGATCTCGCGGCAAGTACACGCAACGTTCCGCGCGCTTCCCTGGAGGCACGCGAAAACCAGATCAAGGGCTTCATCATGAGCTTTGCCCCGGAGCAGCGACTCGTCTGGGCTCAGCGACAGGCGTATATAGCGCTTGGGGTGTTAGTGAGCACAGCGGCTGAGGCCAAAGTCGACGTCAGCCCAATGGAAGGCTTCGTCCCCGACAAGGTCGACGCGATCCTCGGCCTGTCCGAAAGACGCCTGCGCTCCACCGTTCTGGTAGCTATGGGCTTCCGTTCCGATCAAGATGAGTTCGCCCACTTGGCAAAAGTCCGGAAACCTCTGAACGACATCTATGGGACGGTCTAGGATCGCCCTTCAATCGGCTACGCACGATAAATCGTACAAAGGAGAATTCCATGGTCGCAGAGAAGCTGATCTTGATGGTCGAGATCAAGATCAAACCTGAATTCAGGGATGAGATCGTAGATGCCCTGCGGGAGAATCTGCCGCTCACCCGAGCCGAAGCTGGAGTTGAAACCTTCTATCAGCTAGCGCGTCATGATGACGCGAACGCGCTCATCATGTTTGAGGTGTTTGAGTCCGAAGCGACTCATCATTTCCATATGGAGCAGGACTACACCAAAAAAGTAATGAAGGCGCTTGACGGGAAGCTTTTGGGCCCGCCCGTAGTTACTCGACTTCTTGAGTACTAAAGAGCCGATACCAAAGGATGCAATCAATGAACAAAGAACGAATACTCGTAGCAGGTGCAGGTGGCAGGCTGGGACGGATGATCCTCGATCAGCTCGTGCAAAGCGGTAACAATGAGATCATCGCATCCTCCCGATCGCCCGAGAAACTTACTGCTTACTCCCAACAGGGCGTGGACGTGCGCTTCGCCGATTTCAACTCGCCCCCGTCGTTAAAACAAGCGTTCGCCAATGTCGATCGTATGCTCCTTATCTCCACGGACGATCTCTTCTCCGGACATCGGGTTCAGCAACATAAGAACGCCATCGAGGCCGCCGTCGCTGCGAAGGTAAGGCATATCATCTACACCTCCATGCCTGAGCCCGAGAAAAGCAAGGCGGTTCCCTTCTCCCCCGATCATGTTGCTACGGAGAAGGCCTTGCTTGAGAGCGGATTAACGTCCACCATCCTTCGGGTGGCATGGTATGCGGAAAACCCTCTCGAACTGGGTCTGCTTTCGGCAGTGATGCGCACAGGCAATTGGTTCACCTCCGCCGGCGCAGGAAAGATTGCATATATCCCGCGTTATGACGTAGCACGTGCTGCGGCCGCTGTACTTAGTCGGTCCGACGAGACGAACCGGATCTATAACATTACCGGGGTCCAATCTCATACCCCCGAAGAGCTTGCTGCCTCCCTGGCAGTGGCGACAGGTAAGCCGATCCAAGTACGGCAAGTCGATGACGAAACATTGAAGCGTGAGCTGATTGCGAGCGGTGTGGCTGCGATGCTCGCTCCCATGCTCACCTCGACCGACGCAAATACGAGGGAAGGGCATTTTGATCTGGTCACCACTGCCGTCGAAGAATTGACCGGCGATCCTCCGGTCAGCTTCGAACACTTTCTTTGGGCAATCAGGAAGAAGCTCTCGTAACTTTCTCAAGCGATAGAAAGGATTTTGGAACTAGAGCATAAAAGCAGGTTCGCTGGTTTCCTGGTGAGTTGGCCGACGAAGTTACTTCGTCGGCCTTTACCTTCGTCAGGTCAGACAACGAAACAATGTGTAGCGATGCTAGCTCTATGAATACTTTGCGCGCATCTCATTGTTACTCTAACCTTCAATCGGTAAGGTCATGCTCGGACCTGCCGCGCGCCGCGTTGCGGTGGGCCTTCTTCGGCCTCGCGCGTCCATCGACGAGCATGGTCGTCAGGTCTTTGGCTCGCGCTTCTTCTTCCAGCGAGCGACAGAGAGAGTCTCCACCCACAGCTTTGTGATGGATGTTCTGTTGGCGGAGAGAAAGTGCTGAATCGATTAGACGGAAGACAACCAGATACGGGTTTTGTACTTCTCTGTGCCAGCACCTTTGGACAGTTCAGACAGGAAAAGCAACCTGTGGATTCTTCCACTGGCTGGTTGAGACGACGAAGGATCTTTACAAATCCTCTTTCGAAGAGGACCAGCCAATGGCGGTGCGTAGGCACTTGCAAACGCGCACTGCGGCTTTGTAGACCTGCATAGTCCATCCCCAGAAAGTTGCATAGGGGCAATCACTGAGGGTCGGTTCGGACATGGATCTCGCCTGATAGTATTACCGGCATCCGAGATCTAGTTTTGCCGCTACCTAAGCACGCTGTCTTGCGTTCGCAAGATACTCCAGTGGCTATGCATGCGCTATCTATGAAATGGCTCGGCCGGCCGCCCGAATAGGTACGGTCCACCATATCTAAAGTTCGATCTTAGGCAGTTCAGTTCCCCAGGTTACATGAAACACGTTCCAACAAAAGAAGCAAAGAACCATTCATCCATGATCGCAACGGCAGGCACCTGAAAGGGAAATATAAGAGAGTGATGCACCATCTGACCGGGAAAAGCCTCCCAAACAACGGGTTTCCTTGGCATATTGCTGCCGTAATCTTCCTTTGGATAACTCCGGCACTTGCTCAGCAGCTAGTAGTTACCCCGAGCGCGACCTCGATCACAGTACATCCTGGAGATAGGAATGTCCCTCTTAAGGTGTCTATCTCTGGCTCCTACGAAGGCCCCGCCACTGTCACCATGACAGGTCTGCCGTCGGGGATGATGGTCACGCCAGTAATGTTAGCTCCACAAGGCGTAGGTACCATCCAACTAAGTGCCTCCGCTTCAGCCGCAGTTGAGCTATTCCCCCAGATGCTTGGCGATCCTGCCGTGACCAAAGATGTGGCCATCACCGTTCTGGCAGTGGCCGGAGCATTGGAGGCGCGTGCTCCTATGACCCTCACCATAGCGCTTACGAATCCTTCCTATATGCCTGCGGGCCACAGTAGTCTTCCAGTTCTCCGTGTGAACACCGGAGGAACGCCGGTGGTAACGAAGGGAGTAGGGATAGCTTCTACAGTGACCCTCGTCTCGGCCGATGGGCAGACTTCATTTATCCCCGGCACTGCCTCGAGCGACAACACGGCTACGATTAGCGTCCGTGGAAATTCGACCTCCACTCTTCCCAAACTTCCGTACAAGCTCAAGTTCAACACGTCCATGGATCTGCTGACAAAGTTGGGTCTGGACTGCGGCTACGTGACGAGCAGTGGACCGGTTTGCGATAAATCGAAGACCTATGTGCTCCTCGCGAATTATCTCGACAAAACGTTGTTGCGGAATTGGTCTGCGTCAGCACTTGCCAACAAAATTCCCTTTGGCGGAGACTATCTGGACGCTTCTCCCGGCTATGCGAATCCAAGCGGCACGTCTACCCCGATGCCATGGGCTGCGCACTCGGTCTTCGTCGAGATGTACCTCAATGGAGAGTACGAAGGAGTTTTTCAGCTCAGCGAAGATATTCGCGTCGACAGTCACCGCGTAAACATTAAAGAGATGGATGAGACCGATGTAGCCGCCAAAGCGGTCACAGGTGGCTACATCATGGATTTTGACCAATACCAGGACGCCACTACCGTTTTGACGACTCCGCTTGGCAGAAAGGTTAGCCTGGATACGCCAGACTCCGACCCAGTTATCCCTGCGCAGGTGTCGTATATCAATGATTATGTTGCGAGCGCGGAGGAAGCGCTTTTCTCGGCGGAATACACGGATTCGGCCACGGGATGGCCAGCATACTTTGATACTGCCTCCGCGGTGAACTTTTATATCGTCAACGACCTAATGGCGAATTATGACACCGGGCTTTTTAACAGTGCCTACTTTTACAAAGACCGCAACAATCCTCTCCTCTACATGGGTCCTATATGGGACTTTGATGTTTCGTCAGGAAACACAGCGTTGCTTACGACTCTCTCGCCCTCTGCCAACTGGATGCAGTCGCATGCCTATTGGTACGCACGCTTGTTTTCCGATCCCGTCTTTTATGGCAAGGTGGTTAAACAATGGAATGCGTTGAAGAAGAATGGTGTTTTCGACACCTGGTTTAATTCCATTGTCGCGAAGGGGCAGGACTTACAGGCTGCGCAGACAAACGAGGTGGAGCGATGGCCGGCTTTCGGGATTCCCTACGTGGTGAACACCGGTATCCGACCTAGTTATGCAGGCGAGGTTCAATACATGGTGGATTGGGTAAAGCTCCGCATGGACTTTCTGGATGCGGAATTCAATCCGCGACCAACCACAGGAGTATCTCTTAGCAGTACATCCACAGTGTTCCAGCGAATACGCCCGTTACTCTGAAGGCTACAGTGTCCGGCTCCAGTCTAACGGGAGATGTTACGTTCATTTCCACTGCAGCGGTCATCGCTCGCGTTCATGTGGGACCTGATGGATCGGCCTCGCTGACCACGACTCTTCCTGTCGGAACCAGTTCTCTTACCGCCCTCTACAGTGGAGATGCAAATTACAGCGTGTCTATCTCCGCTCCTGTTTCAGTACGTGTAGCTTCCGCACTCGCACCTTCAACTGTCGCTCTGACGACAGATTCTTCGCTCACCTTTCTTGAAGGTTCTTCCATCGATATGACAGCTCGAGTGGTAGCTAACCATGGCAGTTCAGCACCTACCGGATCTCTTAGCCTGCTGGTTGACGGCGTCCAAGCTCAAAGCTTTCCCTTGGCTTCGAACGCCACGGCAGAGATGTCCTTAATGAGCTTACCCAGAGGGAAGCACCAGGTTTCTGTCGTCTACAGCGGCGATAGCAACGTCGAGGCTTCGACATCAAATACCCTCTCGCTCTTTTTTCAATCTAAAGTTTCGCGGCCTGTTTTTTCTATCGCGAGCGGAACTTATGATCATTCGCTCACGGTTGAGATCACATCTGCAACGGCAGGTAACACCATTTACTACACGACGAATGGATCGATGCCGTCCGCTTCTTCACAGGTTTATACGCAACCTCTGATCCTTAGCACCAGCCAGACACTCCATGCCTATGCGGTTGTGGATCAAGCATTCGATAGTCTCGTATCGACTGCAAGCTACATCATCCAACCGGTATCTCACATTGATGTGTCCGGACAAACCGCGACGTACGGCGCTCCCGCTGTGTCCCTTGGTGCGTCCATCTCATACACCGCAGACACTCCACCATCTGGCAAGGTCACCGTCTCGGTGGACAACCGCCCGGCAGTGCCGGCGACTTGTGTTGGGTCCAGTACGCCGCTCATCTGTACCGTCGCTTACGTCGCTGACGGCCTTCAGGCAGGTAGCCATACCTTTACAGTCACAGAAGCTGCCGATGCCGTTTATGCCCTCGCATCTACAACTGGCACTCTGACAATCGACCAGGCAACGCCCACCGTCACCTGGACTGCACCTCCTGCCGTAATTTATGGCACTGCGCTCTCTTCGGTTCAATTGAACGCCTCGGCAAACATTCCTGGAGGCTTCACCTATAGTCCTTCTGTCGGAGCGGTTTTCGACGCGGGCCCACATGCACTGACTGTTACATTCACGCCCACAGACACTACGGACTACAGAGCGACGTCTAAGTCTGTCTCCCTCGTCGTCGGTAAACAGCCCTCGAACGCAAGTCTTGCATTGAGTGCGAATGCGCTCGATCCGGGACAGGTGTTAGTGCTTACGGCGAAAATATCCGGTGCGACCAGCAGTGTTCCTTCCGGCACGGTTGCCTTTTTCAGCTGTAGCAATCGTTCTGCTTCCTTTCGCAACTTTCGCCAGACGGCGTCGCTGGGGCCGAACCACGCAAATCGCACTTTTGCTGACTCTAGGAAGCCTCGGTCTCGCCGGAGTGATTGGATGCGCATCAAAGAATGAAACAAGAGGTCCGAATCCTCAAAGTTACGCCGTGACCGTGACAGCGGTCTCCGGAGCGGTGCAACATTCGGCGACAACTACCCTCACAGTGCAGTGACGAAATCCGCTCCGGGAGATTGGCAAACTATGCGGGCAGTGTACGGTGAAGTTTCTTCTTGAGAATCGTCGACGTTCTGGCACAGGTTGATTTGCGGCGGACGTCAAGCCAAGCGGAGCCGCTGTGCTGGTGGGGGACGGTCCAGTCGGTGTCATGGGTGTGCTCGCGGCCACGCAGAAGAGTGCGGAGCCCATCATTGCCATAAGCCGGCATGCGAAGCGTCATAGCTGGTCGTGAGTTCAGGGCCACCGACATTGTGGAAGGGCGTGGAGATGGAACCGTCGCATTCGTGAAGGAGACGACCAGGGGGTGTAGAACCTAGGAAGCAAAGCATGATGCTACGTCCGAATACGCTCCACGATTTCTTCAATCTTGGAGAGGAGACTTGCCGTCTGCTGGGCGTATCCACAGCCATACATCACACCGTCTTCTGTGCTCGTTGGTCGTTCTTTCGGGAAACGTTTGAACCCAGTCGCGCTCTCCTCATTACTCAGCGACTACTTGGCCCTGTTTACCAAAGTCCATACCGAAGATGAAGCGCTCTACGAGCATGCAATAGATGTGCTCCAGTGCAAGATGGCACTCCTGGATGTTCATGGTGACCGAAGAGGGGATGATGACGTTGATCTCCGAGAGCTGCCGCATCGCACCACCCTTGCTACCGGTGAAGCTCACCGTCGTGATCCCCATACCGGCCGCAAGTTGTAGCGCTTTGCAGCAGTTTTTCGAGTTTCCGCTGGTGGAGATTGCCAATAGAACATCGCCTTCAACGCCGAGAGCTTCCACCTGCCGTTCGAAGACATTGTCATAGCTGTAGTCGTTCCCGATGGCTGTGAGGATGGAGGTATCGGTCGTGAGCGCGAGTGCGCGCAGGGCTGGGCGATCGACGGTGAGGCGTGAGACGAACTCCGCTACGAGATGCTGCGAGTCGGCTGCCGAGCCACCGTTCCCGCACACCATCAGTTTTTTGCCCGACTGCATGGCTATGGCGGTCTTTTGGGCAGCAGCAATCAACTCCTGATGAATTCCGACGTCTGCCAAGACGAGGTGGAACGTCTGGATTGAGGCGTTGAGCTGGTTCTGTATCAGATCTTCCATCTGCTGTTGCATGAAGCCTCCGGTGTTGAAGAGAGTGAGTGAACTGGGCAGTTAATTCGTTGGATCTAAGCTCAGCGAATCGGTCCTCCCGGGGACCGACACAGCTGACGACGGATAGCTAGATGTTTCATGCGCCGAAGGATCGCGCCATGAGGCGAGCGTGATCAAGAGTCCAGGCACACTCTATTTGGTATTCCCTATGTGATCCCAGCCGATGATGTTGAACTGGTCGCCTTTTGCGGAGATCCATTTGGAATCGGAGCGGGAGAGGGTTTGCCAGAGACCTGAAGCGTTGCCATAGGTGCGCATGCGGATGGTCCTCGCCTTGGGATCCGCAGTGTGTGACCCGGTACCGGCCCAGGGAACTATCGAATTTTCGCGGACATATACTGGGATGTATTTGAAGGATGCCTCCACGGTCACTTTACCTGAGTGCGTTTCGCCGCTCCAGAAATCGTGCCACTTCCCTTCCGGCAGCGTGACGACTCTTTGTGCTTCGCCAGCAAAGAGGGGTGCCACAAGCATACGATCACCGATCATGTATTCGTCATCCACATTGGTAAGCGACGCATCCTGCGGGAAGTCGAGCAGGGGCGAGCGGAAGGGCGGCATACCCGTCTCCGCGTAGTCGGCAAAGGCCGATTGTAAATAAGGCACCAGAGACATTCGCCAACCGATGATCTCACGGCAGCGTGCCTCTGAGCGCTTCCAATCTTGCGCGAGGAGGCCGTCGTTGTTCTTTGCACGGTCGATCTGTTTCCACGGTGGATTTTTGATGTACCAGGCGTTGACCATTGCGAGCGGCGAAAAGACGACGGATTGGAGACGACGGACCAGGTCTTCTTCCGAAGTAGCGTCGCGCACCTCCGGGCACCAGAGCAGACCAGAGAAGCCGGAGTTCACGAGGCCACGGATGAACTCGCGATGGTCATAGAGATCGCTATACAGGACAAATGGGTACGGGGTTGCGAGGGCACCGGAGGATCGTACGAGGCCGAAAGTTTCCTTGTTTCGCGACCTGAACGCGCTCAGCACAGTGTGCTGGTAACGGATGCCAAAGGCCGAATGCATCTGCTCGCCGTCCAGTCCGGAAGGATAGGATGCAAAGTCCGGCCAGGACCAACCACTGGTGAAGTCGGAGTTGTCGCACTCGTCCAATTTGAAGCCGGAGACGCCGGCGTCCAGGAAGGTCTTCGCATGGTGGTCTGCGAAGATCTGGCGAGCCGGTTCTGCGGCGAAATCCGGAACCAGACCGTGGAAGACCTCGTAATCGCCGGAGTGGGGGCGAAGCTTCTTGTAAATCTGCGAGGAAGGATGGGTGTAGGCGTGCTCCCACAGGTTAATGTGGAAGCCCTTGGCTGCGGAGTCCTGAATAAATTTTCCGGGATCAGGATAGAGATGATCGTCCCAGGTAAATGAGCATGAGTAAGCATGCGACTGCCAGCCAGGCTCCAGGCCGATGACGTCGCACGGAATCTCGCTCGCGCGAAACTCCTTCATCAGATCCAAAACCTGCGTGGCGTTGAGATGAAGTTCTGGACGGTACCAAAAGCCCAGACCCCAGGCGGGAGGGTTCACGCCGCCACCGGAGAACATGTTATATCGCTTGACCGCCTCCAGCATGGTCGGTCCGGCGAAGAGATAGACGTCCACTCCGCCCGCACGTGGGACTTCGATGCGAACGTCTGCCGCAACTTCGCGATCATGAGTTCGCATGGCGGCCGGACTATCTACACTCGGGCTAGATATTTCGGCCGAATCGGAGGAATCGGTGGCCACGGGTTGGCTGTTGCCGCATGCGAAGGTGACGTTGCGAAAGGTATCGACGAAGACTCCGTAGCCGCGTGTGGTGACATAGAACGGTACGGGAGCATGCGAGTCGCCGGAGTCACCTTTCGGATCTGCATTGACGCGAACGGTGCGCTTCTTGCTCCGCTGCTGGAAGGACTGCAGCTGAAGGCCAAATCCGTACATCAGTTCGCCGGATGCAAGCGGCAGCCTGACAAAGGCTCCGCGGGGAGTAATGTGTCCTTCGATGGACACGTCGGGGATGGCTGGTGCACCTGCGTTCTGTTGCGTTCGCGAGGGTAGCAGACGCGACCGAACGGGCGAATGTACGTCCGGAGTGCCGATGCGCACCTTCCAGATACCGGGTGCAACTGGCTGCCAGGTAGCTTTCTCTGCCGAAGTCGACAAGGGAAGCATGCTCGCTTCACTTGCAGTGGCCACTGCACCGAGAGCTACATTGCCGAGCATCGTTTTGGCAAACTGTCGCCGATTAAGTCCGCTCATACAATCCTCCGACTCAAAGTTGGAATCGATACCGAAGTGACGGATGAACCGTAAGATAGTTGGTGCATCGTAAATTCGATTTCGATAGGGTAGAAACGAGAATAGCGACTATGGCGACAAAGAAAGCCGTGCCGGCCCTGCTCGACGTCGCCCGCCATGCGGGTGTAGGACCGGCAACCGTATCGCGCGTGATCAACGGCGGGCATAATGTTAGCCGCAAGACGATGGCGGTGGTAGAAAAAGCAATTCGGGAGCTTGGATATCACCCGAATCAAGCGGCGCGAAGCCTGCGCAGCGCTCAGACGAAGACGATTGGGCTGGTGATTCCCAGCGTTGCCGATCCGTTCTTTTCCAGCGCGGCGGCCGCAATTCAAGATGTTGCACGCGAGCATGGGACTCTGGTGCTGCTCGTCGCTTCCGACAATCTGCCAGCGCGTGAGCATGAGCAGATTACGACGCTCATTCGCCGACGTATCGACGGATTGATCATTGCGCCTTCGGACGCCGCCGATCCTGAGATGCTGCGGCATGCTGGCTTTCCCGTAGTGTGTTTTGATCGCCCCATTGCAGGGCACTCGCTGCCCACAGTGCTTGCGGACAACTATGGGGGAGCCAGAGCTGCTACTGAGTACCTGGTCGGGAATGGATATAAGCGGATCCTCTGCATGGGTGGTGACAGCAGGCTTTTCACCAGCCGACGACGTGTACGCGGGCACCGCGACGTGATCGCCGCCTCGGGTCTTCCCTATCTCGCGGAGCTTGACGTGCAGGATTACGACTCGGCAAAGGCTGCCCTGCTTCGCCATTTGAATGGAAAGAACAGTATTGACGCAGTCTTCGCCATCAAGAATGCGATCACCGTAAACGTCTACAAAATTCTCCACGGCCTGGGTATACCCATTCCCTCGGGCATCGCCTTGATGGGATTTGACGACTTTGAACTTGCGGACACGCTGCATCCGCCCATCAGTGTGGTGCGGCAGCCCATCGCGGCGATCGCTAGACGCGCCGCCGAGTTGTTGTTCAAGGCGCTCGAAACCGGCAAAGTACACTCCACAACCTCCACGCTCAAGGTAGAACTTGTTCATCGCAGCTCCTGCGGTGAGGTACGCGGTTCCAAACGCGCGCAACGTTAGAGAGCAGCGGCTACGCATAATGCGGCAATGTCGCCAATGCTCGCGCCCAACTTCGCCGGAACGATCGTGCAAGCCGCTACTGAGTCAGCCAGTGCCTCCTCCCGCAACCTTTCACGCGCGGGTCTCAATAAGTCTTCGCCGAGACGCAGGGCCAGGCCGCCGACGATGATCCGTTCCGGGTTGAGCACGTCGACGAGGATGGCGAGCGCATCTCCCAAGCGCTCACCGGTTTGTTGAACGATGCGTTTCGCCACTGCATCGCCTTTCTGTATCGCATTGCCAATATCACGTGCGGTAAGAGTGTCGAGCGAGGTTGCGAGCGAGGTGTGCTCGCCTTCGCTGATCGCCCTGCGAACGGTCTCCGCCCCATGCTGGGCCATGCCGCCGCCACTCGCCCAGCCTTCTACCGAGCCTTGTTTTCCGTAGCCCATGGGACCGGACGCAGAGAGACGCACGTGACCGATCTCCCCGGCCATGGCCGTGGCACCGTAGAAGATCTCGTTATTCAGGATCAGGCCCGCGCCCAGGCCTGTACCCATCGTAAGGAAGAGGATGTGCTTACAACCTTGCCCGGCACCGTAACGGTGTTCCGCCATGGCACCGGCATTGGCGTCATTCTCCAGGCGGCAGGGGATGTTGAATTCACGCTCAAGGAGACCGGTGATTTCAATCGCGTCCCAACCGGGGAGGTTTGGAGGAGAAAGAATGATCCCTTTTTTGTGATCCAACGGACCACCGCAACTCACACCGATGGCTGCAGGTGCGCTCCGTTCTTCTATCCCCTGATGCAGCAGATGAACGATTTGATCGAGAGCGTGTTGGGGACCACGTGAGGGTTCGGTGGCGAACTCACGTCGCCATTCCACTCTGTCTTCCATACCAAAGACCACTGCGGTCTTGGTTCCACCGATATCGACGCCGGCAAGAAGGCCGGTTCTGGAACTACTCTTCAAGAGCGTTCACCTCGCGGACTTCACCGGATGTGGAGACGTGGAGGGTTTTGATCTCATATGGATGAAAACGGCCCTGCCACTGGGCAGGTTTTGCGAGGAAGTTGAGACCAAGCGAGGCGTGTGCGCTTTGTCCTTTGGATTCGTAGCATCTCAGGATCACGCCTGAGCCATCTTCGGCCGCCTTCACTGCCTCGACGATCACGCTGAGCGAGTCGATGGAGACGAAGGAGGCTGCCCCGGCGCGTGTACCGGGGTGAATGCCTTGGTACACAATGGGAACCTCCGTAACGAGTTGCGCCGCTCGCTGAACGACATCGGTTTTCTGCCATGGGCCAGTGTGCGGAAGCAGCTCCATGCGGAAGGTCTGCACACCTTGATCCATCCAGTGGTAGTCCACGCCAGGCTGCAGTTCCTTCGGCTCATGGTTCGCGAAGACTGCGCCGCGAACGACGGACAGGCGCAGATCGCCTCCGTTCACGCTATAGCCGTACTTTGCGTCGTTGATAAGTGCGAGACCGTAGCTCTCATCGCCCACATCCACCCAGCGTTGTCCTGGATCTTCCTGGCCAGTTGTCGGGCGTTCCATGGCACCATAGCCTACCTCGTAGGTGGCCTTTGGCGCAGAGACGTTGGCAGGAAAAGAAAATTTGAGGAGCTTCAGGTGTTCGTGCCAGTCGAGTTCGACACGCGCTTCTACACTGTGACCACCGGCGTAGAGAATCCAATCGATGTTCATCGTGGACTTCTCGTAGGTGAAGCTCTCCCGGACACGGGCACGCAGTGGACCATCTTCCACGACTTTGATTCCGGAACGTTGAAATTGGCCGATCTGCTGGTCGTACGTTTTAACCTTGTGGCTCCAGGTATCTGAGGGATCGTCGATCACGAGAGCGGCGAATCCCTTGCTGGCAAAGACATCCTTCGCATTGGTCTTGTCGCGCAGATGCATCCCTCCGCCGGGAAGAAAATCTACGCGAAGATTTTGGTTCTCCAATGAAGAAGAGGTAGCGTGTGCGACTGACTGCGGCGCGGCCTGAGTGGTTACCTTGCGCATCCGTATCTGTCGATAGCCGAAGGCAGGCACTTCGACCTCCGCAACCAGACCGAGGCGATCCAGCACTGCGGCCGTTGCATCCACGAACTGAAATGGGAGAGCGCGTCCTGTTTCATCCTCAACCACAGTGGCTTGATCACGCTTCCACCCCATGTCATACTCCACCATCTGTTTCGCCGCCCAGGAGTGAGGGTTGAAGACCACGAGATACTTTGAGTCAGGGTCGGTTGTAGGCACCTGCCAGGCAAGACGCTGCGTCGCCGTCATCAACGTTTCGGTGGCAACATCCTGCGCAAAGCCATATCCATCACGCGCCGTCACGGCGTGATCCGGAAGGGTAGTGGCCGCCATACTGTCGTGAAACTGCAGCAAGAGCACGCGCTCCCACGCCTTGGTGAGATCGTCGTGCGGATATGTCACTCCCCACGCAAGGCTTCCGAGTGCCGCAAACTTTTCGGCTGTAAGAAGTGCCGCTTCCGTCTTACGATTGAGCTTCTTGATCTCCGAACCCGCAGTGTACGTTCCAACAGAGTGATGCTGCAGATCACCCGCGTAGACCTGGATGTTTTTTGGGAGGTCGTTCGCAACCTCACTGAAATATTTTTCAGGCGTTGAGTAGAAGATCTTCGGAGCACCTGACTCCTTTTGGATAAGACGGATGGAGCGAATGTTCTCCTTCGTCGGCCCTCCACCGTGATCCCCGATGCCGAAAAACTCCATATCCGTACGTTCAGGCTGGCCCTCAAGCGCTTTGACTGTGCGCTCCATATGGCCCCGGACGTTGCCCGGATCGTCGTAGAAGAGGGGGATGCGGTAGGTGAGAACCTCTGTCCCATCGATTCCCTTCCATTGAAAAAGATTTTGGGTAATGTCGGGCTTTTCGATGGCATTGGGTCGCATGAAGACATATTGCTTGAGGCCCTGCAACTTTAGAATCTGCGGCAGACTGCCCGCGTGCCCGAAGGAGTCCGGGTTGTACCCAACGGTAGCGTGACGCCCAAAGATACGCTGCAGCGACTGTTGACCATAGAGTCCTTGGCGGATAAGCGACTCTCCGCTGGGGATATTGATGTCGGGCTCGACCCACCAACCTCCGACGAGATTCCAACGTCCAGTACGGACATGCGCACGAATCTCGTCCATCATCGCGGGATCGGATGCGGCGACCCACTCATAGAACTGAGAGGAGCTGGTCGTCATGGTTAGTTCCGGATCTTCTTTCATCCGCTCTAAAGCGGAGCGAAAGGTGCTGTGCACGACGGCATTCGCCTCGGAGAGGGGCCACAGCCAAGGAGCGTCGACGTGTGCGTTCCCGATCATGTGCAGACGAAGGGTCTTCGCATCGGACGACCATCTCGGCGTATCTGAGGCAACAGATTGCGCCAAAGCAGAGATCGTGCCGACGGCGCCGGAGACCGTGAGCAAGGAGATGCAGGTGGCTGTATGAAGTTTTGACATTTTGATATCGATACCAGTGTGTAACAAATTTGAACTCTAGCGAGCCAGTGCGGTGCTGTCAAGGCGTTTGTGCACCCGAACATTTCTTCAATAATTTCGCTTGACAGTTGTATTTCGCAAAGAGCAAGGTGTGTCTTCGCTGAGAATTGGTATCGGTACCATCCCAAAAGGAACGAACCGTCAGCATTACCTTTGAGAGGTCAGCCTATATGCAATCCCATCCACGAGGAAAAGCGCTTCTTCTTGCTCTTCTCCTTGCTACCCTGATGTTTCCGTCGGCCATCCTGCGTGCGCAGGAGACCCGCGCCACGCTGAACGGCCGCGTCCATGACGCCACCGACGCTGCTGTCCCCAATGCCAAGGTCACGATTAAGAACAACGAGACTGGAGTGGAGACAAGCGTAACGACGGATGCTACGGGGAATTACACCGTACCGTTCCTTGTTCCTGGCGCTTATACCGTGAATGTAGAGTCGCAGGGTTTCAAGTCCGCTACCCGCAACAACGTGGAACTGCACGTAGGAGACAAGCTGACTGCGGATGTCAGTCTGGAGATTGGATCTTCCAATGAAACCATTACGGTTTCCACAGCTCCGCCGCTCCTGGATGAAGGCTCTGCCACGCGCGGTGGCCTGATCGACAATGCAAAGGTGACCGAACTGCCAATCATCGGCCGCAATCCGATGAACCTGGCCAATCTCGTCCCGGGCGTTGTGTTCAACGGCAACCAGAGCTTCCAGCGTCCCTTCGACAATGGTGACGTCGTGAATTACTCCGTCAACGGCGGACTTCGCCAGGCGAACGCGTTCCTGATCGACGGTGCACCCGATGATGCCTACTCCGATACAGCGGGCGACCGTTCCCACGCAAACTTTAACGTGGCGTACATTCCCAGCGCCGAAGTGACGCAGGAGTTCAAGGTCGTCAGCAACTTCTACGACGCGCAATATGGACGCACCGGCGGCGGCATCTTTAACATCGGAACGAAGGTAGGCACGAACCAGTTCCACGGATCGCTGTATTACTTCTTCCAGCGCTATCAGTTCAACGCCAACAATGTCGGCAACAAATTCAACAACCAGCCAATTTATGCTCGCGATCCTGTGAGTGGCGCCTTCCTCTCCGCGCCGAAGCTGGACCAGTACGGCGGACAGGTTTCCGGCCCCGTTCGCATTCCGCATCTCTATAACGGCAAGGACAAAACCTTCTTCCTCTTTGGATACGAGGTATACAACGAAGACACGCCAAGTCCTGCACTGGTGGGAACAATCACTGCACGCGAGCGCGCGGGCGACTTTTCGCAGTCCGGCGTCAACATTTACGACCCTTATTCGACGCGGCTGGATAGCACCGGCAAGTGCTGCATTCGCGACCAGTTTCCCGGCAACATCATTCCCGCTGGCCGACTGACAGGCGCAGGCGCAAGGCTCGCAGCAGCCTTCCCTGCTCCCACCTCACTGACGAACACTTCGGCGAACAACTTCAACACGGGCGCAAATCTCAGCCAGGATCGCTATCGCACATGGATCACGCGCGTCGACCAGAACTTCGGACAGAGGGAGCGTGTGTATGGACGCTACTCTCACGCTCGTCGTAATCAGACCGATCAAGGCAGCACCGGTTATCCGCTTCCTCTGCTTGATTCACAGGACCCTCTGGCGCGTATCAACGACAACGCGGTTCTGGATTCGCTGACGCAGTTCACGCCGCGCCTCACGATGGATATCCGCGTCTCCTACACGCGGTACAACGAGACCGTAGCCCGGAGCCGCGCCGCAGGTGTGGACATTACCCAACTCGGCTTTTCTTCCAACTACGCGAACAACCGCTTTGTAGGCCTTCCGCCCAAGCTCGGCTTTGACAATAACAACGGCGTCAATCTGCCGGGTGGCTTGGGAGGCACTGGTATCGGCTCACGCGATCCGCGCTTCGGCATCAGCAATACGATCGGGCTCCAGCCGAGCCTTGAGTATGTTCGGGGCAAGCATGCTCTGCACTTCGGCGCGGACATCAGGGACTTCGACTACAACACAGGTGGCGGTTCCTTCGTACTCGGGCAGGGCGGCTTCAACTTCACCCGCAACCAGACGCAGCTCGATCCTACGACGAGCGGTGCTCCGACCGATGGATCGTCGGTGGCCTCCATGCTGATGGGATTCCCGAACAACGGCATCATTCAGTACACGCCAAACCTTGGTTATCGCTGGCGCTATTGGGCTCTTTACCTGCAGGACGATTTCAAACTCAGCAATCGTGTCACAATCAACGCGGGCGTTCGCTATGACGTGGAAGGTTCTCCGCACGAGATCCAGAACCGCCAGAACCGTGGCTTCGCCTTCGACACAGCTTCCCCGCTTGCAGGAGCCGCGGGCAGCGCATCGGCGGCGAACTGCCCCTCATGCGGAGCTCTGAAGGGCGGTCTGCTCTTCTCTGGTGCGGGGCAGCCGACCAGCGCTTTCAACACGCAGTATGGTCATGTTCAGCCACGTATCGGCGTGGTTATTCGCGCGGCACAGGATATGATCTTTCGCGGCGGATACGGTATGTTCTATCTGCCGGAATCAGCCTTCGGTGCAGCGCAGGGCTTTGCCCAGGACACGGCAATGGTTCCGAACAATTCTCTGGCTGCTGGTGCCAGTGCCGCTGACCAGTATCGTCCACGAGGAAACAATGCTGCGGCTCAACCGCTGAATGACCCTTTCAGCACCGGCATTCTGCAGCCTACGGGATCCTCTCTCGGTCTGGCGACATTCCAGGGACAGAGCATTATCTTCAACAACGTGAATCGCAAGATTCCCCATGTTCACCAGTATTCGTTTGGCATACAGCAACAGTTTCCGTACAACATTCGTGTGGATGCTTCCTATGTCGGCAGCCGAACGATGGATATCAACACCAACGACAACCAGGCTGGAACTGCTCGCAACCTGAACGTCCTGAGCAACACGCAGCTTGCACAGCAGCGCTCGGCTGCTGTCGCCGCGGGATTCACGCAGACGTCTGGCCTCTACGCCGGGTCGGCTAACCTGAATGGCTACCTTAGCCAGACATTGCCGAACCCGTTTGCAGGCCGACTGCCGGGCAGTAGTCTGAACGGCAACACGATAAGCCGTCAACAACTGCTGCTTCCGTATCCGCAGTTCACCAACGTTGCCTACGGCCAGGAATCTGTGGGTCGCATCTGGTACGACTCCTTCCAGCTTTCAGTAGAAAAGCGCTACTCGAACGGTCTCACCATCCTGGGCGCTTACACGTGGTCGAAGACGATTGAGGCATTGTCGTTCCTGAACAATCAGGATGCTGCGCCGTACAAGAACATCGGATCGCAGGACCGTCCGCACCGGCTGGTCATCTCGGCCGTGTACGAACTGCCCTTCGGCCGCGGTCATAAATGGTTTGGCAACGATAACCGCATGACCGAACTGCTGGTCGGTGGATGGATGCTGAATCTGGTGGAGACGATTCAGTCCGGAACTCCGACGGCTCTGAACAGCGGATATCGCATGCTGCGTGACCCGCGTATCGGCGTCAACAAGAGCCGGTTCTCCGCCTTCAACACCTGCACGAGGTTTGCGGACGGAAGTGTGAGATCGCCCAACGCGGCATTCACATCGCTGGTGACCGGATGTGGCGACCCCGTATGGCAACAGATCAACTCCTCGGCCGGCGAACTAGTCTCCATGCCGTTCCAGTCCGGCTACATCCGCAACCCAAACGCGCCGATCGGTAACCTCTCCGCGAGTAAGAAGTTCAAGGTTACGGACACGGTCAACGCTCAGTTCCGGTTTGAAGCATTCAACTTCACAAACACCTACATACCCAACGGAGCGAACACGAATCCGTCGAGCACGAACTTCGGTACGTCCAGCGTCAGCTCTTCCAACGCAGCCGCACCGAGCGGGCAGTCAAACATTCCACGCGTCGTGCAGATGGGTGTGAAGGTAAATTTCTAATTTTGGGTTAATCCTTATGTGGGAGCCGGAGAAGACCCGGCTCCTTTTTTTTGCCAATCAACTCCATTTTGTCGCACACTGCAATGACCGTGAAACTATCTCGCAGACAGTTTGGATTCATCGCCGCGGCTGTGGCGGCTCGTCCGTCTTTAGGCGCGCCGTCTGATCCTACGGAACTAGCGCAGGATGTTCCCTTGCAGCCGTTCGCAGCGCAGGCCGCGCGAATCGTAGCGGCGCTGCAGGCCCTAGGCGAACCACTGTCTTCTGCTGAGACCGCCTCGCTGGATCGAGCTGCGAACGAAACCGAAGGACCTCTCGGCACTGCAGCTATCCAGACGATCTTCGATCGCAGAGCTCTGATGATCGTGACCATCAACCCCGAGTCACGGCTGAGTGTCGCACGCGGGCCTGCGCCTGCGGAGCTTCTTCAAAGTGGGTGGCGCGCCTTTCTCATCAAGATCATCAACCAGGCCGGTGTGACTTCTCCGTTCCTGATCCGCTCGCCTCAGGCCGGCAAAACGGGCCGAACTTCATCGCTCGCGATCACGGGAGTGCATGACTTCACGAACGGCGCGGTGGATGCTGTAGAAGCGAGGCGCCGCTGGATCGCCCTGGCAATGTATGACCTTCCGCCTATGACGCCGAAGCTCTCCGGGCTGGAGGTAGAGTATCGCATCCTTCAGATCTATAGTCGTGACGCCGGACGGCGCGAAGCGAGCCTCACCGCGGATTGCGGATTTGGCGACGACGATCTGGGATTTCGGAGCACATTGCCTGTTCTATTTTACTGCGCACCTGCGCACGCTATCCGATTCAATTCGAAAGATGAAAATGGAACACCCTGCGTGGCTTCCCTGCTGGTCCGCGATCGGCAGAAACGGATATACCCGGCGCAGGGAAAGCGTGAGGTGCCAGACCTCTCGTTCCAGCCACAGATCTACCGCGCGAACGGTGAGACCCTTTTGCTGGGAGCTGGCAATTATGCGGTAACAATCTCACGCGGTCCCGAATATATCCCAGAGCTTCGAACGGTAAATCTCACAGGGCCGTCTACACTTTCCGCAAATCTGCGGCGTTGGATCACACCCTCGCAGCACGGATACTACTCTGGCGACACGCACATTCATGCAGCGGGCTGCTCGCATTACGAAAGCCCGACTGAGGGCGTAACGCCGGAGGTTATGGAGCGACAAGCCTCGGGAGAAGCGCTCGACCTTGCGAGCGTCCTCAATTGGGGACCAGGGTTCGCGTATCAGAAGCAGTTCTTTTCCGGCCACGTTCGGCCTGCAACAAACGCGGCCTCGCCTGAAGCTCTACTTCGATACGACGTGGAGGTCTCAGGTTTTCCATCGAGCCACTGCGGCCATCTTGTGCTTCTGCGTTTGAAGGAAGACGGATTTCCAGGAGCGCAGTGCATCGACGAGTGGCCAAGCTGGAACCTTCCTATCCTCAGGTGGGCCAAGGCGCAGGGTGCGATCACCGGATACGCGCATTCGGGACACGGAATGGTGACTCGTAGCACAGCGCTTCCGAACTATGAGATGCCACCCTTCGACAGCTCGGGAACGAACGAGTTCCTCGTCGATGTAACCCATCCGGATACAGTGGACTTCCTCTCCGGCTGCGACACGATGCCCTTCGCCGAACTGAACGCCTGGTATCACACCTTGAACTGCGGCTATCGCACAGCTTTCGCGGGCGAAACAGACTTCCCCTGCCTCACCGATCAATGCGTTGGAGGAGGGCGATCCTATGTGAAACTCCCCCAACAACCTAAGGGCGACAATGGATATTCGGCGTGGCTTATCGGTCTGACGCACGGCAAGGGCTATGCTGGCGACGGCCGCAGTCACATCTTCGACTTCGATCTTGAGCATGGCAACGGTGTAAGTATCTCGGCTCAAGTTGCGGCTTTGCTTCCAGCGACCCCGGACGAGGACGAGCAACGCATAGCTCTCAGCTCTCCGTACACCAAACCTTACTGGCATCTCGAACGTGCCCGAATCGGCAAAGGTCGCCGCGTCCTTGTTGAACTCGTAGTCAACGGGCAGGTCGACCAATCACGGCAGATCGAGGCCGATGGCACACTCCACTCCGTATCCTTTACACATCGACCGCAGCTCAGCAGTTGGTATGCGTTGCGCATTTACCCATCGGCACACACGCAGCCGATCTTCGTGGAACTGGAGGGGAAGCCGGTACGTGCATCCCGCAGAAGCGCCGAGTGGTGTAGGCAGGCCATCGATGCGTTATGGAGCGAGAAGAAGCTGCGCATCCGCCCCGCAGAAATGAAGGCTGCGGCAACCGATTACAACCACGCACGTCTGGCCTACGAAAACATTATGCAGGAAGCCGCAGAAGAATAGGGATTGCCGCGATTTGTGCCTTGTCGTCTACCTCGACCCCGGCAAATACGGCAGGGTGTATGTTTTAGCTCTTATAAACACCTTGGGCGCAGCATATTTGCGCCTACAGATCCAGTTTCTTCGATGGAGTTGCCATCACTCTGGGCAAGGGCGCTGGACAGCATGACGAGTGCTGCGGGGTTAGAGCGCAACGAAATTCGTCCGTTCGCAAAGACGACCTCGTCGAAGTGGGCGTCCGCGACAGGCGAGTCTTCGATCTTACGGGTAAGCTTGAAAGACCTTCTTCGCCACGCGAGACAGGCGTCTTGTGCTGCGGAACCAACTGACGAGAACGTCCACGATCCGCCCTCAGCGGCCATTGGTAGAACCAGTGTTTCCGCGGCGATTATCGCCATCATCGTATAGCTGCCGGTGCCGATATGCGAGGTGCCACAGCCGACCGAAAGTGAGTCAAAACCTGAATGGTCCCTCAAGCGGTGCTCCTCCATTTTGGCGATGCCTATCGCAGTTTTGGGGATACGTAACGACCAAGACTTTCCGGTGACTCTGCATCCTGGTCGACGATGTGCCCGCCTGAAATGAGTGGCACCTGACCCCTGAGCAATGGATCATTTGTCTCCCGCATCCATACGTCCATCTTTTCTCTTAGCTTCTTGAGTTCTGTTTGAACACCGCTTTCTGCAAGTAAATTATTTTTTTCATTTGGATCGAAGACCAGGTCATAGAGCTCCTCGTGACGAACAGCAGGCAAGGTCTTCCATCCTTTATCCATCCAAAAGCTCTTGCTTAGGCCGTCGTCGCAATTCGGCAACACAACTCGCTCACGCTGGTCGAAGTGACGGATATATTTCCACCGCGCCGTTCTTACCGAACGCTTCGGTTCGTAGGCTGCATGAAATGTCACCTCGGCGAAGATTGCCTCGTGTATTTCCTTTTGTGCTCCCTCCAGGATCGGCAGGAAGGATTTGCCCCGGAGCCATGAGGGCTTCTCTATTTTCAAGAAATCACAGAGCGTGGGGAAAAGATCGATCTGCGAGAGAAGAGCGTCGCAGACCTGTCCTTTCCCGAAGACGCCGGGACCGCGCACGATCATAGAAACGCCTGTTCCCGCATCCTTCAAACTGCACTTCATATCCGGAAAGGCGATGCCGTGGTCCGTCGTGCTAATGACAAGGGTGTTCTGTGCGAATCCGTACTCTTCCAATGCATCCAAAACCGCGCCGACGCCAGCATCCAGAACTCTAGCGCTTGCGTGAAATCCAGCCATGTCCAGCCTCGTTTCCGGAACATCGGGCAAAGGAGCGGGAGGCAGGATGTAATCAGCGTTGTCCACCGGCTTCGGAAACTTACGATGTGTTTCAAAGAACCCCACATCGAGAAAGAACGGTTCCTTCGGACGGCTACGGAGAAACTTTATCGCGGCCGGTGCAACGTCTTTGGCACTCGTCGTTTGATGTTCCAGAATCTCGTCGTATCCGATCACCGCAGGATCAGCCGCCACATGCTGAACTCCGGCTAATGCGGATCGGTACCCGTGCGCCGATAGCGTATGCACAATATGCTGGTGATAGTCATTCAAGCTCCAGCCAAGATGAGCAAGACCAAGCATGCCGGCCTCATGGGGAGTTTGCCCCGTCAACATAGCTGCTCGGCTTGGCGAACAGGTAGGTGCCGCCGCATGCATCTGACGAAAGAGGACTCCTTGCTTTGCAAGTCGCAGCAGATTCGGTGTGGGCACGTCATGTCCGTAGGGCCTGAGGTACCTTCCGGAATCATGCGAATGCATATAGACGATGTTCACGGGCGTACTGGCCTGAACTACTGCCCCGCGCGATGCCCGGCCGAGCATGCTGGCTGCGGCAGTGGCTCCAAGGCTGCGCTGAAGAAAACTGCGACGGGTACGTTGTTTCATCTGGAAATCATGCATTCTCTACTCCCGTGCCACCTTATCATTTGAGATTCAGCCTTGGCGTTAAGCGGCTAACGAGTTAGACTTGTCGCCATGGCCTTTTGCTTCGAAATGCGTCTGCGGTGTGGGATTTTTATGTCCTGCGCGGCTTCGACGTGCGTTTCGATAGTTCTCGCTCTCCGGCATGGATGTTGTTGCTAAATCCATAGCGCCGCGGAAGTAAGAAGAACATTTTTATCAGAAGGACTACCCCAGATGGATCGTAGAAGTTTCTTGGCCTCCGCCACAGCGGTAGCCGTTTCTACCGCAATGCGTGCGGAACATGCCGAGCTTAAGCGGCCAAACGTACTTCTGCTGATGTCTGACGAGCACAAGCGCAGCTGTATGGGTGCCTACGGCGACGCAATAGCAAAGACGCCTCATCTGGATCGCTTGGCTGCGGGGAGCGTGCGCTTTACGGATGCTTACAGCACAAATCCTGTCTGCACCCCTTCACGCGCCTCCATCATGACAGGGCTTTACAGCCATAACCTGGAGGCGCAGGACAACACTCTTCCCTATCTGCCGACCCACAAGACCATGGCTCACCACTTCAATGCAGCCGGCTATATGACCGCCCTTATCGGGAAAATGCATTGGGTGGACGCGCAGTCGCACGGTTTTGAGTACCGCATCGAGTTCAACGATTGGTATCAGTACCTGGGACCCAAGACCCAGCTGTATGCGGATGAGCTTGGCCAGCGCAACTCCGGGTCCGGTCTTCCCGAAATTGACGACCTCTGGCGCGAATCTGGCGACCCGTGGATTGGCCACCGTACACTCGACCATCGAGAGGGCTCAGTTGCCGTTGGCCGAGTCTCACTGCTGGAAGAAAAAGATCACTTTGATAACTTCGTCGCCCGTGAATCGGTTCGGTTTCTAAGAAATTTCGGAAAGTCCGACAAACCATTTTTTCTTGTTACCTCCTTTCTTAAGCCGCACGATCCCTTCATGCCAGCGAAACGATTTGCAGACATGTTCCGCGCCGAAAGCATGAAGCTGCCCGAAAGCTGGGGGAAGGCTGATAAGTCCAAGCTTCCGAAAGAAGTTCAACGGGCAATCGAATTCAATGGACCAACTCCGGAGTTACGCGACCCTGACGAAGCGAAGAAGAGGATTGCTCTTTATTACGCAAATCTTGCGCAGATGGATGACTGTCTTGGACAGGTAGTCCGTGCAGTCGAAGAATTCGGGCTGGATAATGACACGATCATTGCGTATACATCAGACCACGGCGAACTTCTCGGCGAACTCGGCTTATGGCAGAAATTTCAGTTCTACGAAGGTTCCTGCGGCATCCCGCTGATGATCCGAGTACCGGGACGAAAGGGAGGGATTTGCAAGACGCCTGTCAGTCTTGTCTCTCTATGCAGCACGCTCACAGAACTGGCACACGTTCCAATGATCACATCGAACGATGGTGTATCGCTTGCACCCTATATCCGTGTACCCGATAACTCTCACCAGTACGGTCCGGTATTTGCAGAGTACGGCCTGACCAGCAAACAGCCTAAGTACATGGTCCGTGACGGAGACTGGAAGTTTACTTATTGGCTTCATGACATCCCAGAGCTTTACAACTTGCGCACTGACCCCGAGGAGCTCCATAATGTTGCGGCCGATCCGCGATATACCGAGCATGTGACCGAGCTGAAAAAGAAGCTGTTCGACTGGCATCGCCCCGCAGGATGCTGTTGATCTGGAGTCCTGCCTGCACTCCCCGCACTTCATTTCACTGCATTCTTTTGAGGCTCCATACCCATGAAAAACTATCTCCCTCTTCTGCTCCTTATTCTGTTCTCTATCAACACCCACGCACAGCAAACGGGAAGCGTCGTAGGCTCCGTCAAAGACACGACTGGTGCGGTCATTCCCGGTGCCACAGTCACGTTTACTAACACTGCAACACAGGCTCAACGAACTGTGAATTCAAACGAAAATGGGGATTATGTTGCATCTTCCCTGCCCACTGGAAGTTACACCATCACCACGCAGAAAGCCGGTTTTCAGAAGCTTGACCGGAGCGGAGTGACATTGACAACAGCCGCGACGCTCACTGTCGATCTCGATCTCACGGTGGGCAGTGAGTCGCAAACAGTGCAGGTTACGGAGCAGGCTTCCCTTCTTCAGGCACAGAGCGGCGTCGTGTCGTCCCTCGTTGACAGCAAGCAAATGGTCAATCTCCCACTGGCGACGCGTAACTTCACCGACCTCGTCCTGCTTACGCCCGGTGCACATACGGGATCGGCATCAAACCTCGCGGAAGGCGGCAGTGCCTACTCCATTCGCGGCGGTGCAAACTTCAGCGTAAATGGCTCGACACCGGCCTCAAATTCCTACTTGATCGACGGGATCTACGACCGCAATCAATGGCTCAATACGCTTGTCATGGTCCCCATCGTGGACTCGATCCAGGAGTATCGCGTCATGACCAGCAACTTTACAGCAGAGTATGGAGAAGCAGCCGGTGCGGTCACCCTTGTTACAACTAAGTCAGGCTCAAACTCTTTCCACGGCTCCGCGTGGGAGTTCATTCGGAATGATCGAATGAATGCGAATAACTATTTCACAAAACAAAATAACCAGGCGCGTCCCAAGTACAACCGCAACGTTTTTGGCGGTAATGTCGGCGGTCCGCTTTTTCACGATCGGACTTTCTTCTTTGGAGATTATCAGGGCATACGTCAGCACATCCCCACACCCGCAACGTCCACCATTCCAACGGTGGCTCAGGTTGCTATGGTGAAGACTGGTGACTTCAGCGGAAGCGGTGTCACCCTCTATAACCCTTACACAACAAGGAGCGTTGGTGGCGTAAGTACACGCACTCCCTATGCGGGCAATAATATCGCAGCAAATTTAGACCCTGCCGCAGTCAACCTCATCAGCCTCCTCCCCGCGCCTACTAACGGTAACGCCGTAAATAACTACAGCATTGCACCCTCCTCCAACCTCCAGGACGACCAGTTCGATACGCGCATCGACCAAGTGCTTGGGAAGTCGGATCGGCTCTTTTTCAAGTATGCCTACGACAAGACGACCCAGATCGCTCCGGGCACCATCCTGCCAAACGCCTCGTCGACCATCAATGTGGGCCCTTTTCTCGCAACGGGAGGCAATGGCTACGGGATCAACGCTTTCTCACAGTCGGGAACACTGGGATACTCGCATGTACTTTCCGCAAATACTCTGCTGGAAGCACACGCTGGAATCGTTCGCTGGAACGCAGACGTAAACCCGCTTGCGGTAGCAACCTCTGCGGCAACCTCTGTGGGCATTCCAGGGATTAACTATGACTCGAGGTCGGGTGGTCTCCCGGGCATTACTTTGAGCGGAGGTTTCTCGGCGCTCGGCGATACCTCCTCTTATCCTGAACAGAGCCACATTACTACCTTTCAATACGATGGCGACGTGATTCATACGCGCGGCAGCCATACGATCAAGGCTGGCCTGCTCTTTCTACGCCACCGCTTCAATGGCTTCTCTGCATTTCCCGTCCGCGGCACCTTCGATTTCAACGGTCAGTACACACGACTGAATAATGCCACTGCTGTTCCGGCGGCGCAGCTTCCCTATTACGCTCTTGCAGACTTCGCAATCGGGGCGACCGATGCCGCCAACCGAAATATCCTGACCGGTGTCTTCGGCATGCGCACTTTCCAGTTGGCTCCTTACATCCAGGACACCTGGCGGGTCACCGATCGCCTCACCCTGGACTATGGTGCGCGTTACGAGATCAGTGCTCCTCCCTATGAGGTGAACAATCATTGGGCCAATGTAGATATCCGGACCGGCATGCTGCAGGTCGCAGGTTTGAACGGCAATGGCAGACGTCTACGTAACATCGACTACAACACCTTCGCCCCGCGTCTCGGACTTGCATATACACTCGACCGTTCCAGGAAAACAGTTTTACGTGCAGGCTTCGGCATGTCCTATGTTGATACGCTGGTAGGCGGCGCGCAACTTTACAAGAACCTTCCCTTTTATTTCGCGCAGGCGATCACTACTTCAGCCGATACCACTCCGACGGCGCTCCTTCGCAATGGGTTTTCTGCTCCCATCGCTCCTGACCCCACCAACACAGCTGCCATCTCTGTAGGTAGTCCGAATGCGTGGAATCCTAATACACGGCAGACCGGGGTAACGCAGTACAGTGTGGGCGTCCAGCGGGAGCTTCGCCATGATCTGATCTTGGACGTAAGTTACGTAGGCACCAGGTCGGCGCACCTGCTTGTGAACAGCATCAATCTCAATCAGTCTCGGCCTGGTGCTGGAGCGCAGGCCAATCGACGTCCCTACTTCATGATCAATCCGAACCTGACCAACCTCGCCTACCGCGATTCAGCTGGGGACGCGTCCTACAATAGCCTCCAAATTCATGTAGAGAAGCGTACTTCGGGGGGCCTGAACTTCGGTGCGTCCTACACTTATGCCAAGTATCTCTCTGACGTCGGCCAACCGAACGGAGGAGGAAACAACGATATCCAAGACAATGCGTGCATCCGCTGCAACTGGGGATCGACTCCAGACGATTTTCGTCACACGCTGGTTTTCAACCATGTTTACGAGTTGCCTTTTGGAACGGGACGGCGATTTCTCAACCATGGGCTGGTCTCCTATGTAGTAGGACCTTGGAACCTGAGCGGCGTATGGAGCCTTCATTCTGGCTCTCCGTTCACTGTCTTTTATGGAACGAATGTTTCCAATTCGTCGGGTGGCGGGACGCAGAGACCGAACCGCACGGGGACCGGCAGATTGACCTCCGGTCAGAGCATCACACGTTGGTTTGATACGAGCGCCTTTTCCGCTCCATCTCAGTACACATTCGGCAATTCGGGCACCGGCATCCTCACAGGTCCTGGCTATTTCAATGCCGATCTGGCGTTAGAAAGACATCTCATCCTGCGCGAACGCTACGATATCAATCTTCGCGGAGAGGCGTTCAATGCTCTGAACCGAGCAAACTTCAACAATCCGGGATCTACCATTGGAACGACCACAGCCGGTGTCATCTCAAGCACTGCCTCGGCGCGCGTCCTGCAGGTAGCTCTTAAATTATCCTTCTAGAACAGGCAGTGCTATCTACGCCCCGCAGGGTCGGGGAGATCCTGCGCGAAAGGAGTCGCCCACGAGCAAGAGCGCTCCTTCTGTGCACTCGTAAAAGGGATTCCGTCCGCCTTTCGCTCATTGACTGAGGCGTACGAAGAAAAGAACGGCAGCCGTCGCATAGACGGCTGCCGCGCACGTTGGTGAGTCTTTTGGAGTCAGTGTGTACCCAGCCCGTCAGGCCCAGTCAGAGAGAAGTCTGCATTGCGATGGATGACCACGACGCTCACCATAGAAGATCGACGATCGGGAGGTCCTTCGAAAAGTCTTCAGAGGAGCGAGCCCAAATGGTTTCGTTGCGGAGGGTGACTTTACTCAATTTTTCTGACGAAGTCGCTACCCTGGCAACAAAGGAATCTCGAAGCGGCAGTCCACTCGGTTCATTCGGGGAAGGCTTCCCGTCAATTTGGACTGGATCCCTTTCGCTTGAAAAGTACCCCTGCGGTCGCGCAATCAGGATCTGACTGGTGTGGTGAGGAGGATTGGACGTATCTGCATGAGGCGTAGGCATGAAACGCAGATTCAGCAGTGTTGTGGAGCGCGGAAGCGGTGCTTTGTAGAAGCGGATGTGACGTCCCTGGTACTCAAGGTCGAAGTCATACTCCTGGCCCGGGACAGCTTGAAAAGGACCCCACTTGCCATCTTCTTTCGTCGTCGTTTCGTAAGCGGCAGTCGTGCTCTCGGTGGCCCTTGCAGCATCGATCGGATAAATGGTGAGGTGCACGCCGGTCATCGGAAGATTGGTGAACGCACCATTCTCAAAGCCGGTGATAAGACCGGAGATTACTGGCTTATCCTCGGGTACGACCGACATTTTTTTTGGAGCTGCACCGGTGATGAACTTGTACATCTCAGCGAAGGCGGTTGGGTAGAAAGCCAGTTCGCGGTGGTCGAGGTTAGGGAGGACTACATTGTTTGCTCCGCGCAGCGCCGGTCCTTCGAAGGAAACGTTCGTCGCAGTCTGCGGAGTACCGAGGGCGATCCCTGTAGGCTGAGCATACTTATCGAGCTTATCGCTGCGAAGTGTCATCATCTTGACGCCGGCGATGACCTCCGAGCCATCTGAAGAGGGGGTGTTGAGAGCAGTGAGGAAGTTACCCTTTCCATTGAACTCGCCACCGGGGTTTCTATCCATCGCCATAACGCCGTGGTTTGGTGTGCCGGCTAAAACGGCATAAGCTACATTCCCACTGCCTCCGTGAAGAAGATAATTGCGAATGGTTAGACCGCCTCGACTGCTGCCGATAAGAGCGACCTTGCGGGCATGGGTTTGAATGAGGACGCGGGTTACAAATGCGCTCAGTTCAGCAGCCTCATCTGTGGTGGAAGAGCGATTGACTTCGTCCTTTGTGTCGTCTGCACGCGAGTTGGGATGAGGAAAGCGAACGGCAAAGAGCTTATCTGCGGGATAGCCATTACTTTCAAAGAGCCAGATGATGCCGATCCACTTTGCAGCATCGTCCCCATTCCCGTGAACAAAAATAACGGGAGGATTGGTCTCAGCTTGAGATTGGGCGTGGAGCGCCACCGTCCCCAGGAAGAGAACGATGGCGAGTGTTCGGGCGATACGCATGAGTTTCATTAGAACTGCACCTTAAGAGCGAACTGAAGTTGACGTGGTGGGTAGGTACTTGTGATCACGCCGAATGTAGAGTTCGAAACATTTCCATCCGGGGCTGCAAAGTTGGAGTGATTCAAGAGATTAAAGGCCTCACTGCGGAAGAGTACGCGGACCTTTTCAGTAATGGGAAAATTTTTAGAGATTCCCAGGTCGGCCTGATAAAAAGCGTATCCACGAAATGTGTTGCGGCCGGAATTGCCAAAGGGAGCAAAGTAAGACGGCGTTGAAACTGTGGCGATGTTTAGATATTTTTGTGGGGTCCGCGTTCCCTTCGGCAAAACGGGCGACCCCGTAACGTTGGGGCGATAGCTGTTGCGGCCAAGCACGGCCAGAACTGGAACAACCTGCTGTTGCGCATTAGGTGTGTAGGAAAGCGTGACGGGTTCACCGGACCTCGTGTTGATGATGGTGTTTACGTCCCAGCCACCAAGAAGATAGTCGACCGCGCGCGGGGCCGTTGCGAGAAAGTGCCGTCCACGGCCAAAAGGAAGTTGATAAACGACGGAAGTGACGTTATTGAAGGGGCGATCATAGTTGGAGATGCCGCGATCCGCGCCGACGTTGTTGATGTCCTGCACACTGGTGCCGTTGCCGTTGTTGCTGTCGAAAGCCTGCGCCGCAATATCGATCGCCTTGGACCAGGTAAAGCTGTTGAGGAAATAGAATCCGCCAGTAGTGCGCTTTTCTACTCTAACCTGAAGTCCGTTGTAGTTCGACGTTCCATAGGGCAGAGTCGCGGCGATGGAACTGAAGGTCTGATTGGGCCGCCGTAATTCCACGTTGGTGTTTTCCCCGACGGCGTTCGGTCGAGCCTGATTAATGTCGTTGATGATAGCCAGATTAGCTGCATTGTTTCCGACATAGGCCACATCAACAAGCCACTGCGCCGGAAGCTGACGCTGAACCGAGAGGTAGTAACTCTCCACGCGTCCGGAAGGAGTATCGCGCGGAATGTATTGCACCGTGCTGGAGCGCGGATTGAAGGTTGCCGACGAGGTGAAATCGGCGGGGAAACCCTGCTGAGTCGTGCGGAAAGTCGCTGCAGTAGGATTTGATTGGGTAATGGTTGCGAGTACGAAACGCGGACCGTTGTAGGCGAGGTAGCTTGTTCCGGTACGGTTCGTATTGATGTAGCCCATGCTGAATCCAGCGTGGACGACGGTGTTTGGCGTGGTGCTCCAGGCGAGGCCGATCCTTGGAGCAAAGTTGTTCTTATCGAGATTCACAAGCGCGCGATCATAGATCGAACCTGCTTTGGCGAGAAGAATGGTATTTGTGCCGGGGTCGTAGTTTGAAAGCTGATTGTCGCGCTCATAAAAAGGCGTGGTCAGTTCATAACGAAGACCCAGATTCAGCGTGACTGATTTTCTGAGCTTGTAGTCATCCTGAAAGTAGAGAAACTCCGCTTGCTGCCGATGGTTAACATAACCGGGATTGACAAGTTGGTACTGATTGCGCGCGCCGTAGAGAAAGTCGGCGAGGCTGTACAAAGCCTGGTTTGCAGCGATCTGCGCCGCAGTCACTGCTCCCCCACCGGGAAATGGAGTTCCCACTGCCGGGGCCGAAAAGAGACCCGAATAAACATCACGACCCAGGATCGGATTGACGTCGAGCGTGCGTACGCCAAGCCACTGGTATTCAAATCCTGCCTTGAACGTGTGTGCTCCGGCGATCCGCGTCAGGTTCACCTTCGGATCGAAAAGCTTCGGGTGCTGGAACTGAGGGCTGGTGGCTTGACGACCCAGCGCGGTAAAACCGATCAGGGTCTCTGAAGAGATGCCTCCAGTGTAGGCCGGATCTGTCGGTAGACCAGGGATGCCAAAGAGGTCGAGCATGCTAGGACCACCAGCGAGGGGCGGGCTCTTGCCTGCATCGGATTGGGAGTAACCAAAGCCTGCATCAAGCAAAGTCCGAGCGTTGATGGTCCAGGTAACACCACCGGCGAGAGACTTGATTGGGACGATCTGCGTGCCATTTCCATTACCACCAGCGACGCCGGAGATAAGGCCGGGGTCGAAAACATTGAATTGGCTCTGGTCGTAGCGACCAAAGACACGGACCTTGTCAGAGAAGTAATGGTCGATCTTGATATCGCCCTTATTGCGTCTGTCGGTGATGCGGTAAAGAGTCGTGTAGTTTGCGCCGTTTCCAGCGGAGGTAGGTGCCGGTAGAGCGGCGAGAACCGTGCTGGCAAATCGGATGATATCGGCGCTGGGGAGCTGGCCGTTAGCATACAGAACATTCGTATATGGATTGCGGATAGGAACGGAGCTGCCAAAATTCCCAAGGCGCTGGTTGAGCGTGGGGAGAACTGCGGATTGCACGGTGGATTCGACCTGGCGGTAACCTTCGTAGTCGGCAAAGAAAAAGGTCTTATTGCGCCAGATCGGGCCACCAAAGGTGAAGCCAAACTGATTCCGGTTGAGACGAGGCTTCCCTGCTGCGGCTTTAAAGTAGCCGTTGGCGTTGAGTGAGGTGTTGCGGATGAACTCCCAGACCGAGCCGTGAAACTGATTGGTTCCGCTTCGGAGACTGGCGATGACGGTGGCACCACCGCTACGGCCATACTCCGCAGGCTGGCTGTTGGTGACGAGACGGAACTCGGCAATCGCATCTGGCGGAGGCTGTACTACTTCATTGGAAAAGCCCTGATTGGAGGTGCCGAAGTAGTTGTTGTCGAGTCCATCGAGCAGGAAATTGTTCGTGGTACTGCGAAGGCCGTTTACATTGAACGACCCTTCGCGGAAGACGCTGCTGGAACCGAACGAACTCGGCGAACGCATGACCCCTGTGCTTAGCAGGACGAGATCGGAATAGTAGCGGCCGTTGAGAGGAAGTTCGCGAATCTGTGCGGCATCGATTGTCTGCCCACGATCGGAGCTGTCGACCTGAACGATCGGCACTGTCGCCTGCACCTCGATGTTGGATTTCACCTCTTCAATATGAAGCTGGAAGTCGATGCGTTGCCGCGCCCCAATCGTGAGTTGGAAGATCTGGCCGGTCTGCACACCGAACCCGGCATGCTCTGCACGAATGCGATAGTGACCCGTTGGAGAAGAGGGGAACTGAAAAGCGCCTCCACTCGAACTGACGGTAGAGAGGGTAGTTCCACGGTCGGTGTCTTCTAAAAAGATCTTTGCGTCGGACACAGAGTTGTTCTTGTCGTCGGTGACCGTGCCAAGCACGGTTCCAGTGTCGAACTGGGAAAATGCTGCAATTGGACACAGCACGAGGCAGACCAGGAAGAAGAAAGCAATTGTTCTCATGGCTCGAACGCTAGATGTCTAGTTTGAACGTAGCGTTACGAGAACGTGACGACAGGAATAAATTCAGTAAGCACTTACTTTTTATGTAAATCGAGTATGATTTTGCTTTTGAGAGTCCTCCTTTGAGCTAAACCAAGGCTCTCCATCACGACAGAAAGAGATATGAAGAGTCCAGAAAGACGTATCCAGTTGATCGAAGCTGCTACGACCCTCTTTGCAGAGAATGGCTTTAGTGGCACAACGACAAGGGAGATCGCGCGAGCAGCCGGTGTGACAGAGGCGATGATCTTCCGTCACTTTGAAAACAAAGAGAGTCTCTACAAGATCGTCATCGAGGAATACGTCGGCCGATCGCGGCGTCCGGAGTGGCACGCTGAAATGCGTCGCTGCATGGATGCAAACGACGACATCGAACTCTTGAAGAAGCTGATTGGGTATGTGATAGAGGCGTATCGCAGCGATCCGATGATGCAACGGCTGATCATTTTTGCCACGTTGGAGGGGTATCACAGGGAAGCTGATCGGGCCTGCCACCTGCCGAAGCCGCTTCTGAAGGAAGTCGTAGCTTACATCTCACGGCGACAGCAGGAGGGCGTCTTCGTTGCGATGGATCCGCTGGGAATGTTTCAGACCATCTTTGGTATGGCACGAAGCTTCGCTGTGGGACGTTATGTATACAAGCTGAAAGAGATCAGCATGACGGATGATCAGGCTACAGAGATGTTCCTCGCATTCACGATGCGTTCGGTCCTTCAGAAGTCCTGGCCCGCAGAGACGGCCCAACCGCCATTGAAGAAGTCTTAAGCTATGGACTAAGACTCTCTTTTCTGCCGGTGACAAGGACGAAGTCCCATTGATTCGGTCTAGCCGTTCATGGCCGATCGCTGTACGAGCTCATTTCGATCATGTGCCGACTAACCGCATGCGGAACAACTAAGGTGGCGGAATGATGCGCTATCGTCGGCAGTCCGGGATCAAGTACCGTCACCCTAGGGAAGGGTGACGGTGGTGGGCGAGGTCGAAGGGACAACATTCAAGCATCGATCGCTGAACTCCGCCCTCAGCGTCAAGCGGCTCTCCGTAGCCTAGGCCGTTGATGACCGACAGACGGGGCTGACGACGAAAGATGGCTATGTCTTCCAAGATGGAAAAGCACTTCAAACGGATCGGAACTACTCGCAAGTAGAGATCTGCTGATATAGCATGTGCATGTCCTCAAAAACATCCCAAGGTGCCATCAGAAAATGGACTTTTCGTTTTTTCGCAGAGCGAACCTCGGGCCTTTCCGTCTCAACTTTTCAAGATCCTAAACTAAGAAATACAAGTCAAGGTGTGCCTCATGGCCCGATTCCTCTCCGCGGTACTCACGTCGCTTTTCCTATTCTCAGTCTCCTCATTCACGCAAACACCCACAGCTTGGACCAGCGTCGGCCAGGGTCTCACCAACCTCCGTTCACAGCCGGCAGAGAAGACCATCTCTGTTTCCAATGTGGGCCACCTAGCGGTTAAGTGGTCGTTTACCACTGACGCCGATGTCACTGCGACACCCACTGTAAGTGGCGGCGTGGTCTATTTTCCTGACTCTTCCGGGAACCTTTATGCCGTCAACGCAACTACCGGTGTCCAGATCTGGAAGCACACGATTACAAGCTACGTCGGAATGCCAAACGCAATCTCCAGGGTCAGTCCGGCCGTCTACATGAACTCGATCATCCTCGGCGACAATCTCTCCGTGACCGCGAAACATGCCGGTGCGCACGTCTTCGCCGTGAATCAAGCGGACGGCAAGCTGCTGTGGAACACACAGGTCGAAGCGAATCAAGCTGCCATCATCACCGGCTCGCCCGTCGTCTACAACAATATTGCTTACGTCGGCATCTCTTCTGAAGAAGAAGGTCTGACCCAACAGAAGGGATACGCCTGCTGCACATTTCGCGGCAGCATCGTTGCGCTGAATGCCGCAACCGGCGCCAAGCTGTGGCAAACCTATATGACGCCTGACAATAATGGCCAGCCCAATCAATACAGCGGCGCAGCAATCTGGGGCCCGCCAGCGATCGACACTGGCCGCAATCTGCTTTTCACCTCTACCGGAAATAATTACAGTGTGCCCTCGAGCGTGCAGGCGTGCCAGGCTGCAGCCGACGCGGCTCATAACACCACCAAGCGATGTGCCGTGGCTACAGACATGTTCGACGCCGTAGTCGCCTTGAACCTTTCAACCGGTGAACCGGTGTGGTGGCAGAGGCCATCGATTTACGACGCTTACAATCTTTCCTGCCATCTCACTCCGCCCGGTCCCAATTGCCCTGCTTTTTCTGGTCTCGACTATGACTTCGGCGGCGGTGGCCCCAACCTCTTCAACAATGTCGTTGGGGCAGGCCAGAAGAGCGGAGTTTATAACATGTTCGACGCGGCTAAGGGCAAGTACATCTGGTCTGTGCAAGTAGGTCCCGGTGGTCCGC